>Ga0224535_1000006_pt1 | contig 121116 bp, 100 predicted proteins | sample 714E13034metaG_FD_179898 | JGI IMG/M metagenome (GOLD analysis project Ga0224535, IMG submission 179898) | Peat soil microbial communities from Stordalen Mire, Sweden - 717 E1 30-34 | ecosystem: Environmental > Terrestrial > Soil > Wetlands > Peat | place: Sweden: Norrbotten County, Stordalen... | reverse complement strand
CGGAGATGGTGATGCCGGGCGACAACGTGGAGCTGGCGATTGAACTGATTACACCGGTGGCCATGGAAAAGGGCCTGCGGTTTGCAATTCGCGAAGGCGGCCACACGGTAGGCGCGGGCACCATCTCTGAGATTATCAAGTAACAAGTGGACAGCGGACAGTGATCAGAGAACAGAAAAAACTGATCACTGACCACTGAGAACTGGAAGGGTTTTTCAATGCGGGAAATCGTTACATTGCAGTGCACCGAGTGCAAGGAGCGGAACTACACAACGACAAAGAACAAGAAGACGACCACCGGCCGTCTGGAGTTCAAGAAGTTCTGTAACCGCTGCCGCAAGCATCAGGTTCACAAGGAAGCGAAGTAAAGCAGAGATCAGAGATCAAAGGTCAGAGATCAGCCGGTTTGTACCCAGAAGGGCATTGAAGACTGATCTCTGATCTCTGACCCCTGACACTTGCTTTTAGGGGCGTAAGCTCAACGGCTAAACTGTCGGTCTCCAAAACCGAACTTGGGGGTTCGAATCCCTCCGCCCCTGCCAGATTCAGTTGGAATGCGCCCGGCAACGCCTGGCGCGAAGGAAAGAAGCATGGCATCGAAGGCAATAATGGCGAACGACGATGAGCAGCCGGAAAAACGGCATGGAGAGAATCCCCTGTCGAGGTCTTTCGGCGGCTTAGTCGGGCAGTGGAAGGAATTCACGCAGTTCCTGAGCGATGTACGCGCAGAGCTGCGCAAAGTGGTTACGCCCCCGTGGAAGGAAGTGAAGTCCACGACCATCGTGGTGATCATCACGGTTGGTCTCTTTGGTGCGTTCTTCTTTGTGGTGGATTCGATATTCCAGTACGGCCTGCATGCGTTGCTGGGCAAGCTGGGCGGGTTTTAACCGTAACAGCAGGCGCGAAACGAGAGCATGATGGCAGAAGAATTGGAACAACCCGTCGAACAGATCACGCCGGAGCAGGTCCCACCGGAGCAGATTCAGCCGGAGCGCAATGAGCGCTTCAGGTGGTACATTCTGCATGCCTATTCGGGCTTTGAGCGCAAGGTGCGCGACTCGATCAAGAGCCGGGTGCAAGCCTTCGGCCTGGGCGACAAGGTAGGCCGGGTGATGATTCCCATCGAGCCGGTGACGGAGATTGTCAACGGCAAGAAACGCACAGTGGAACGGGTCTTTTTGCCCGGCTATGTGCTGGTGGAAATGGATCTGGACAATGACCTTTGGCATGTGATGAAGGACACGCCCAAGGTGACGGGCTTTTTGGGCACGGGCGACACGCCGGTGGCCTTGTCGGAAGAAGAAGTGAGTGGAATTCTCTTCCGTAGCGAGACCTCCAAGGACAAGCCGCGGCTCAAGATCAGGTTTGAGAAGAACGAGCAGGTCCGTATTACGGACGGGCCGTTCGCCAACTTCAACGGCGTTGTGGATGAGATCAACGAAGATCGCGAAACGATGAAGGTCATGGTGACCATCTTCGGGCGCTCCACTCCGGTCGAACTGGAGTTTGGCAAGGTGGAAAAGATTGAGTAGCAGCTTCTGGCTTCTAGCTCCCAGCTTCTAGCTGGCGGACCCTTCTAGCGGGCGCCGGTTGGGAAAGAACAGATGGTTGTAACCTCAAAATTTGTAACAGGAACAGACCAGCCAGATACTGGCGGCTAGAAGCTGGTAGTGGTTCAAAGGAACAAATCATGGCAACTTCGAAGAAAGTCACGGGTTACGTCAAGCTGCAGATCGTTGCCGGCAAGGCCACGCCGGCGCCGCCGGTAGGCCCGGCTCTCGGTCAGGCGCAGGTCAACATCATGGAGTTCTGCAAGCAGTTCAACGCGCGCACCTCCAAGAAGGAGATGGAAGGGCTGATCATTCCGGTCGTCATTTCCGTCTATGCCGACCGCAGCTTCACCTTTGTTACCAAGACGCCGCCAGCGGCGGTCCTGCTGCTGAAAGCCGCTGGAATCCCCAAGGGCTCCGGCACGCCGAACAAGGAAAAGATCGGCAAGGTGACCGAAAAGCAGGTGCGCGAAATCGCCACGCAGAAGATGCCCGATCTGAACGCCGCCTCTGTCGAGACGGCCATGAAGAGCATCCGCGGCACCGCCCGCTCGATGGGCATTGAAGTGGTAGGGTAAGCCGCACCTCAGAAGAATCTCACACGCCAGAAGGCCCTCCCGTACGGGAGGGCCTTTTTGTGTCCAGAGCAGAATCTGCCGGAGGTTCGAGGTTTCCCACCTTTGCGCCAGAAAAAAGGCGCGAAGATGGGGCACGGAGCCTTTGTGGATGGGAGGGTTTTCATCAGAACCAGCGGCCCACGGTGAAGAAGACTTTGCGGTGGCCGGCGTCGCCCACAGAAACGCCGAAGGTGATCAGGCCGAGCGGTGTGCTGGCCACAAGGCCGGTGACGCCATCCTGGCGAAGGATTGCTCTTGTCTCCGGCGACCAGATCTCTCCTCCCTCGTAGGCAAGGACGGCATAAAGCCCCTGCCCGAGGCCGGTGGGCAGAGCCGCGATGCGGTGCAGATAGCCGGTGGTGGCCAGGTATGTGTCGGTGCCGCGGTACTCGTCAATGGATGCGGAGGAAAGGTGCATCGGCCCGCCCAGAGTAAAGCGGTAAGGTTGGGCGACGTTGGCGCGCAGGTAAGAGTTGACATTCCCGCCGAGGCCAAAGATGTTGCCCTTCCAGGACCGGGTTGCGCTGAAAGAAAGATTGACCAGCGGAGCGTTGTCGCTCGCGACAGCATGGTAGAGCGCGCCAGCCGAGGCCGACAGACGGAAGCCATCCGGCGAGACGACGCCGGTGGAGGCTCTATCGATCTTGATGTGCAGCAGGCCCGTCTGCGCGGTTCCACTGAGATATGGTCCGCCACCCGTGCCGGTTGTAAGGCTCCAGTGCGTGTCCTCAGCGTGCCACTCGGCGGAGACTTGCAACTGATTCGAGAAGGTGCGGCCGGCTTCAACGCCCGCGTCGAGATTCTGCTGGAAGCGCTCAGCGACGCGCTTTTGGTTGGCCCATATGTAGACCGGAGCGCGGAGGAGACCGGCGTGTGGTTCGATGAAATAGCCGCCGGGGGTGAGCAGGCGGTAATATTCGGCGGAGAGATTGGTCATGTACCCGATGCTGGCATTGGCGCGGAACTCGGAGCCGTAGCCTCCGAGGTTTTGATCGACCAAGCGGAGGGTCAGCTCGCCCCGGCTGATGTCGGAAGTGGATGCAGCAAATGCAGGACTGATGAGCAGGTAAGGCGGCCCGGTGCGATCGTTGCTGAGGCGGACCAGCAAGCCTGTGTCGGATGCGTCTGGAGTAGGCGAGAAGGTTTCCCAGGTGGCGTCGATTCCGCTGTTGGACTGGATGCCCTTGAGTGCGTTGAGGGTGGTGGCGGGCGCAATGGGATGGCCCTGGATGGACTTCATGGCGGCGCGAACCTCACGGACGGCGCCCGGATCTCCGCCTTCCACGCGGAGCTGGCGAAGCACGCCGGGTTGCGGGCGCAGGCGGCTCTCTCGCGCGGCCAGGTAGGTTTTCCAGCCCCCGTCGTCGAGGGCGTAGCGCAGCAGCGTTGCGCTGCGCTGCCCGGCCGCCTTGTAGCCGGCGTCGATCAGTTGGGGGGCCTTGGCGTAGTCTGCGGCGGAGAAGCTGCTGACCGGCACCTTGACCACTACATCGGCCAGCCGCTCGGACTGCTCGACATTGCGGACAATGCCGGCCGAGAAGGCGCGGTCGAGTACGCCGACGATGGAGTTGGTGTCGGCGTCTGCCAGCGGCGCATCCTCCAGGCGAATGGCGATAATGACGTCGGCGTGCAGGTCGCGCTTGAGAACGCCGGTTGGCAGGTTGTCGAGAATGCCGCCGTCAACCAGGTAGTGGCCCTGGCGATCCTGAAACGGAGGAAAGACGCCGGGGATGGAGATGGAGGCGCGAACAGCCTGGGGCAACGGCCCGGAGGCAAAAGTGACCGTCGCGAGTGTGTTCAGATCCGTAGCCACGCATCGAAAGGGAATGGGCAGCCGGTCGTAGTTCAACTCCTGGCTGTTGTAGCTGGACAGGTTGGTGGTGAGAAACTCGTTCACCCCGCGATCGGCGAGGAGGGCATTGCGCATCTCGGGGCCGTGCTTAAGGCCTACGCTGAGTGCCTGAGGCAGTTCGCGCTTGTCTTGCCGGCGGCGAAAGCTGGAGTCGGCATAAGGGGTTTGCAAGGTGAAGACGCGGCGGAATGCGTCGCTGCTGGCCAGTGTGCGCATCTGGGCCGGTGTGCTGCCGGAGGCGTAAAGGGCACCCACCAGCGAACCCATGCTGGTGCCGGAGATGCGGTCGACTGGAATGTGATGCTCCTCAAGCCATTGCAGGACGCCGATATGCGCCAGACCGAGGGCGCCACCGCCCTCCAGCGCAACGCCAATAGCTGGGCGGCCCGGCGGCTGGACGGCTGGCAGAGCCGAACTGGCTGGTTCCGGGGCAATTAGCGCGGCCTGCTGTGCCGCGGCGGCTGTGAGCAAGAAAGTGACGGTAAAGAGGACAATCGCAGATTTTCGACGCACGGGTATACCCCTGGTGAAGAATCTGTATCAAAGCTAACGCTTTCAAGAGGGAGCTGGAGTGGCTTGCCAGATAGGGCAACGCAGCGCAAGAGGGGGGCGGCTGAGATGCCCGGATCGAGCCGAAGGGACAAAAACCCTTATGGCATCGAAGACCTCTTCGTGCTCGTTGCGCGTCAAACCGATGATGCGAGTGGGGTTGGCCCTACTTCGGCGGAGCCGGCGTGAATACTTCGCGCCTGTGGGCGGGTTCCGGCTTTGGTTTAGGCTTGGGCGCCTTCTTCGGTTCTTTCCTGCCTTTGTCTTTGCTTCCCATGGGTGTTAGTTTGCCACAAAAGGGTGGCCAAGGGGAAGACAATAAGTTGATTCCGGTCTGGCATATCTCAATTCATGAAAGGCGCCGGGAAGGGTACGAGATGGTTTGGCTGCAAGAAAAGCCCTTGGTTCAAGCACGCCGGCTGGGCAGCGAGTCTGCATATCCGGGATTTCGTTGACTCCGGGGCGTGATTCAGTTATTCTGTAATCCTTGCGCGGTGTTGCGCCTGGGGTCTGTGTGTGCTCACCCGGACTCGTCTGGTTGGTGCCCTGGAGGGATCATCTGGAACAGGCTGCCGGTTGCTGGATTCGAGTAAAGATGAGTGTAGTTTGACGCGAATCCTGCACAGCCAGAGCCCTTTTGAAGGGTCAGCTCCCGTAATCCTCACCCGAACAGATTTGTTTGGCAGTGGGTGGAAATTGGGCTCGTGTGCATGATTGGCGCGGGCAGAAGTGCTTTGCGCTGGATGATCGGCTGCATGGTGGGCTGGGCCGAGCCGCAATCGATGAAGTTTGGCTATTTTTTGAAGACAGGCGTCTTAGAGGGCAGGAGAGAAATGGGTACCTTTGTTCCGAGCGGCAAGAATTTCGACCGCAAGTGGTATGTATTGGATGCCAACGGCAAAACGCTGGGGCGCTTGGCGACCAAGGCCGCCGATCTGTTGAGTGGCAAGCTCAATCCACAGTATGTTCCGTACATCGATACGGGCGACCACGTGATCGTCATCAACGCGGAGAAGATCCGCCTCACCGGCCTGAAGGCGCAGAGCAAGCTCTATCGCCGCTATACCGGTTTCCCTGGCGGGCTGCGCGAGGAGTCGTTCACGCGCCTGCTCAACCGCAAGCCGGAAAAGATTCTGGAAGAGGCCATCAAGGGCATGCTGCCCAAGAGCAAGATGGGACGCCAGATGGCAACCAAGCTCAAGGTCTATCGCGGCGACAAGCATCCCCACGAGGCGCAGCAGCCTGTGGCGATGGAAATCGCGTAAGAGCAACCGCTGGCTGCTGGTTTCCAGCCGCTGGCTTGATTTTAAGATTCAGAGCTTTGAGGCTTTTAGCGAACAGCTAGAAGCCAGAGGCTGGAAGCTAAGAGGGAAAGAATGGCAGATATGGTTCAGTATTACGGGACGGGGCGGCGCAAGTCGGCGATCGCGCGCGTATTTCTGCGTCCCGGTACGGGCGAGTGGAAGGTCAACGGCAAGGCGTTCGATGTGTACTTTGTGACCGAGCAGCAGCGCGTTGCCGCCAAGCGCACATTGGCTCTGGTTGATATGGCTTCGAGCTTCGACGTGATCACCACTGTCAAGAGTGGCGGCGTATGCGCACAGGCCGATGCCGTCAAGTTGGGCGTTGCACGCGCATTGGTTCAGTTCAATCCCGAACTGCGCAAGACACTCAAGGCGGAAGGCCTGATGACCCGCGACTCACGCATGAAGGAGCGCAAGAAGTACGGTCAGAAGGGCGCTCGCGCACGGTTCCAGTTCAGCAAGCGCTAGTATTCAGTGGCCAGTTGTCAGTTTTCAGTTGTCAGTGCCCGACGTATTTGGGATTACTGACAACTGAAAACTGATAACTGGCAACTCGGTTTTATCAATTCCCGCAAAAGCGGGTTCAATTCGGGCGCCGGCATCGACCACCCGGATGCAATCCACGAAGGAGGCCAATGGCCGCGATCACAATGAAGGAGCTGCTCGAAGCTGGTGTTCACTTCGGGCATCAGACCAAGCGCTGGAACCCGAAGATGAAGGAATTCATCTTTGGCGAGCGTAACGGAATCTATATCATCGACCTGCAGAAGACGCTCAAGCTTTTCAAGGATGCGTCGAAGTTTGTCAGCGAGCTTTGCGCCGATGGCAAAACGATTCTGTTCGTCGGCACCAAGCGCCAGGCGCAGGACGCCGTGGCCGAGGAAGCCACCCGCGCGGGGATGCCCTACATCAACCAGCGCTGGCTGGGCGGCCTGCTCACCAACTGGGTGACGGTGCAGAAGTCGGTGAAGCGCCTTCAGGACCTTGACGAGATGGCCACGGATGGCCGTTATGAGCTGTTGACCAAGAAGGAAGTGATTCACCTGGAGCGGGAGCGCAAGCACCTGCAAGCGAATCTGGCTGGCATCAAGGCCATGAAGCGCCTGCCGGACGCGCTCTTTATCATTGACTCGAACAACGAAGCAATTGCCGTGAAGGAAGCCCGCAAGCTGGGTATCCCGGTAGTGGCTGTTGTTGACACGAATTGCGACCCGACGGTGGTCGATTACGTGATTCCGGGTAATGACGACGCTTTGCGCGCCATCCGCCTCTTCGCCTCGAAGATTGCCGATTCGGCCATCGAAGGCACGAACCTGGTGAATGACAAGGCGTTTGCCGAGGAGCAACCCATTGCGGCTGCTGCCGATACAGCGCCCGCTGAGGAAGCTGTCGAGGAAGTGGATTTGGAAGCGGCCCTTGGCGGAGGCATTCGCAAGGCGCCGGCTGCGGTTGCGGCGCTGGACGAGGCCGAAACGGCCGAAGGCGCTCTTTAATCTTTCCTGCGTGTTGATGCGCGCAGAATGAGACAAGCGTGGCCGCCAGGTTGAGCGCCACGCTTTTCTTATATCGGCCACCTGCGGTGGAGCTGATTTTGTTCGTGCCCCATCCTTGAGACTTGTTTCTGCCGCATGACGAACTCCGGCAGGATGAAGATCGAAAGACAGGAGGCCCCGGAAGGGGCCAGGAAATTCAGGAAGAGAGAGACTACAACAGTGAGTGAAAAGATTAGTGCCAAACAGGTGAAAGAGCTTCGTGATAAGTCTGGCGCGCCCATGGGCGACTGCCTGAAGGCGTTGCAGGAAGCGAATGGAAACATCGAGGATGCCTTTGTGGTGCTGCGCAAGCGGGGCATGGCCTCGGCGCAGAAGAAGGCTGCCCGCACCACCAACGAGGGCGCGGTGGGCACCTACATTCACGCCGGCGGCAAGCTGGGCGTGCTTGTTGAAATCAATTGCGAAAGCGACTTTGTGGCCCGCACCGAGGACTTCCAGGAACTGCTCAAGGACATCGCGATGCACATCGCGGCCTCCGACCCGCGCTATGTGCGGCGCGAGGACGTGACAGAGGAGGATCTGGCCCGCGAGAAGGATATCTATCGCGCTCAGGCCGCCGCCACGGGCAAGCCGGCTCCGGTGATCGAGAAGATCGTCGAGGGCAAGATGGCCAAGTTCTACGAGGAGGTCTGCCTGCTGGATCAGCCCTTCGTCAAGGAACAGGGAATTACCATCAAGGAGCTGATCGGGCAGAAGGTTGGCAAACTGGGCGAGAACATCACCGTGCGGCGCTTCGCGCGCTTCAAGGTAGGCGCACCCGATTGGACCATTGCCACCACCAAGGCTGTGGAAGCGGCTGCAGAGTAACTTCAGCCGTATTCCAGATTAGACCAAGGCCCAGGGCATAAACCCTGGGCCTTGTTGTGCGCTTATAACGCGTGTCATGGACAGAGACCAGCAGCGCGGCGGGTATGCGATACTCGAAAAGGCATGTATAAACGGATTGTTCTCAAACTTTCGGGTGAAGCGCTGGCCGGTTCGCGCGGTTTCGGCTTGGATGCAGACAAGATCGCCGGGATCACTGGCGAGATTGCAGACGTTCACGCGCTGGGCGTGGAGATAGGCATTGTCGTGGGCGGGGGCAACTTCTTCCGTGGCATGGCCGAGCAGGCCAAAGCGATGGACCGCGTGAGCGCCGACAATATGGGTATGCTTTCGACGGTCATCAACGCTATTGCGCTGCAGGACGCTCTTGAACACCGCGACGTGCAATGCCGCGTCATGAGCGCGGTTTCCATGGACCAGATGGCCGAGCCGTATATTCGCCGCCGCGCCCAGCGGCATCTGGAAAAAGGCCGAGTGGTGATCTTTGCAGCGGGCACCGGCAATCCGTACTTCTCCACAGATACGGCGGCCAGTTTGCGCGCCATGGAGATCAAGGCCGAGGTGCTCTTGAAGGCGACCAAGGTGGATGGTGTCTACAATGCCGATCCGGTGAAGGTGAAGGATGCGGTCAAGTACGACCAGATCACCTACATGGATATCCTGAACAAGGGCCTGAGGGTGATGGACCTCACCGCGGTGAGCATGTGCAAGGACAACAACCTGCCAATGATCGTTTTCAACATGAACCAGCCGGGAAACATCCGGCGGGTGGTCCTGGGCGAAAAGGTCGGATCGCTGGTAACAGCGTAAGGTAGCTAACAGCTAACAGTTGACAATCCTCAGTTGCCAGAAATTTGACTGTCCACTGTCGGCTGCCAACTATCTTTCGCCCGGAGGCGTCTCGCAGCCAGTGGAAACGCGTAGGCCATCACGGCTGAATGCACTGACGGGTTTGCGCTGCTTTGCGGCCGTGAACATCGTCCTTTTTCATTTTTCCAACCCCAATTGGTTTGATTTCCGGTACGATTTCCGTCTGCCGGTATTCAGCGAGACGACCCTTCATTTCAAACTCCTTCTGGCGCCGGTGGTCAACGCCGGCTACGTTGCGGTAAGCTACTTCATCCTGCTTTCGGGGTATGTGCTCGCCTATAACTACAATGCCAAGGCGCGAGCCGGTGAACTGGAGAAGAAACGCTTCTGGAAGGCGCGTTTTTCGCGCATCTACCCGATCTACCTGCTCAGCCTGCTGCTGGCCTGGGGGCAATTGCCCAAGGAATACGCAAGCCACACGCACGGGATGTTCTGGGCGGGCGTGGTGCTCACCCCGCTGATGCTGCAGGGCTGGGTTCCAGCCATCGCCACCTTCGTGAACACGCCGGCCTGGACCATGTCGGCTGAGGCTTTCTATTACTTCATCTTTCCCTGGATTGCGGCCTGGAAAGAAACCAAGCGGCTGAGCACGCTTCTGTGGAAGATGGCTGGCATCTGGATGCTGGGGCTGGTTCCTGGGGCGCTCTACATGGCTTTCAATCCGGACGGGATTCCCCGTCCCGACCGCTTTAGTTACGGCCCCTGGCTGTGGGCGCTCAAATACACCCCCTATGCGCACATCTTCAGCTTTATCTTTGGCGTGATGCTGGCCGATCTGAACGGGATGATTGCGCACGAGAGCCGCCTGCGCCTATGGCTGGGGGTGGGCGGTTTCGCCGGCATCTACGGCCTGCTGATGCTGGGGCCGCTGGTGCCCTACGCGATCATTCACGACGGCTTGCTGATGCCTCTGTTTGGCTGCATCGTGCTGGGCCTCTCCGGCGAGAACCTGCTGGCGCGCGCGCTGGGCTGCCGTCCTCTGGTATTCATCGGCATGAGCAGCTACAGCCTCTATTTGCTGCACTTCAACATGTGGAACATCATCCATGGCAGCCACGTGCTGAACTGGCTGGGCTTGGCGCGTTTCGACCCCTGGATCAGCTATGTGCTGCTGATTGGGATGGCGCTGGTGGCGCTGTACACGATCGAGAAGCCGGCGCAGCGCCAACTGCGCAAGTGGATGAACGCCAACACCTGACAGTTGACAACTGTCAGGTCCGAACTACTCCTCGGCAAAGGCAGCGAAGCTGTGCGGAGCCACCTCGATGTGGAACTCCGTGCGCAACTCGGCGTGTGAGCCCTTCCTGCTGGCGGCGGCCTTGCCTTCCACCGCCGCGCCGGTGGTCAGATTGCGCAGCCGCGTTGCAGGACCAAGAGTGGAAACGGTCACCTGTGCCGGCTGGTCACGATAGGACTCCACTACAAAGGTGTGGTTGTCGTAGGCGAAGAGGCTTACCTTGCTGGGGGCGTCGATCTCTACCGGAAAATCGCGCATCACGTATTGCCTGATCGAGGTCAGCACCGGCTGCGGAAGCTCATATAGATCGCTGGGATTCTCCGGAATTGTCAGCACGTAGAGATTGCCCTTCGAGTAGCGATCCATGATCATGAGCGGCGCGCCGCGCCCATTGGCCGTGCCGCGCACGAGCGGCCATGCGTCGTTGGTCTGGAAGGCGATCTCCGGGATCAGAATCTCCGAGGTGGCGCCCAGATTGGCTCCGCCGCCCGCCCCGTATGCGCCCCAGTAGTCCGTGACCTTGAGAACGCTGCCCGTGGCCCGCAACTCGACGATCTGCTCGATGCCCTTGCCCTGAAGCGCCCGCAAGAGGCCGGAGGTGATGACGACATTGCCGCCCTTCTCAAGATGCGTCTTGATCTTGCTCACAATCGCCGGATCGAACTTGGCTGACTCGGTCAGAAGCACCGTCTTCGCATCGGCCGGAAACTCCGGATGGAGATCGATGGGAATGCCGATCATGCCCAGGTAGTTGTGCAGAAAATCCTCGCCGGTGGACTGATAAGGCTTGTAGCTGGCGATGCCGATCGGGGCGCCTAGCTTGCCCACCACGGCGTTCACAGTGGATAGGGAATAGCCGGCCACGGTGGCGTAACTGAGCGGCGCTGGCGAGGCAGAGGCGGCGTGCCACTTCTCCAACCCGGCCACAGTGAAGCTGGTGTCGAGGCCGCTCCAGGCCGTGCGGTTGCCCACCTCGGCTGGACTCAGCAGATTGCTGTATTGGAAGAGCATGATCTCCGGAGCCTTGGCCAGCATGGTGTCCCACAACTGCTCGGCGTAGCGGTCCAGATAGCGGCAGTCGTAGGTATCCACCCAGCCGCCGCCGTTGCGTCCTGGAGCGATGTTGTCGAAGTAGCGGATGATCTGGTAGCTCTCGTACTGCTGCAGGTGCTGATCGGTCGTAACCGGATCGCGGGTCTCGGTGCCGGTATAGATTCCGCCGAAGATCTTAGGCTCCTGGTCCAGATCGTAGCCGTTGGCTTGAAAGTGCTCATACCAGTTGGGAAACTTGATGATCACCTTCACCTTGGGGTTCACCGCCCGCGCGGCTCCCAGCACCAGGTCGCGCGCAACCCCGTCCATCAGCTTCAGGCGGAAATCGCTCCAGCTCGCGCCGCCCTTGGCGGCGATGTCGGAGTCGCGCTTGCTGTTGTTGAAGAAGAAGTCGTCGAGAATAATCTCGTCGAAGTGCCGCGCGGTAACCTCGGAGACGTGCTTTACATAGGCACGCTGTTTGGGGTCAGTGTAGGAAAACGAGATGAATTGGCCATCTCCTCCTCCCGACTCCGATCCTGCCGTGTCCCCGCCGGCCGCGAAGGCGATGCCTCCCGCCACCTGGACGCCCTGCGCGGCAAAGAAGGATTTCACACTTTCCAGCAGCGCATCGTCGGCCAGAACTCCGCTGCGGTAGCTCTCGATGTAGACCTTGTCCACCTTAACCTGGCTGCTGAGCTGGTCCCAGGACTGTTGGAGCCAGACCGGGTCCTTCATGCGCTCGACCACGGCAACGGGAATGTAGATGGCGACGCGGAACTGGTCGTGAGCCGGGGCCGAAACCGGAGCCGCAGTGACGGGGAGGCAGATGGTGGCAAAAAGCGCGAAAAGCAGCAAGCGGGTCCGGACAGGCACGTTTATATCTCCTTCAATTTCGCATTGCGGGTGGATTGCCCGGACGGATGGGCCGTGCAAGACCGGCATATTTAGCGTGGAACAAGTATAAATGTGCAAGGCTCTTCGACAGAATATGCAGGCGTGAATCCAGAGGGCATCCCTTGGAAAGCAGCAAAGGAGACGCGGGATTCAGCCGGCGCCCTTCAGAGATGGGGATGGGCCGCCCTGGCATGAGCCAGATAACACGGCACACCGGCACGCAGCAAAAAGCCCAGCCGTTGCGGGCTGGGCTTTTTACTGTGTGAAAGTTGCTTCCCTTGCGTCATCCCAGCGACGAAAACATGTCTCCGGGAGCTGCGGTGTTACGGGGTGACCGACTGGGTGGCATGGTTGCCGTGGGGAACGACGACCAGCGCGGTGGGTTCTGCACCCGTGGGGTACGGCGTGGCCTGGGTGGCGGTCAGCACTCCCGATGTCGAATTCAGAAGGAAGCCAGAGACGGAGTTGCCCAGGTAGTTGGCGGTGTAGACGAACCGGCCCAGCGCCGGATCCAAAGCGATGGCGACCGGCTGAGTATCGGTGGAGTTGAGCTGGGTACCGCTTATGCTCAGCGCGGCCGTAGGAGTGCCGGTGGCTGCGGTGATGGCATAAGACGAAACGGAGGAATCCAGCAGGTTGGTCACATACATGAACTTGCCGCGCGGGTCGATGACGATGGCCGAGGGTTCATTCCCGGTCTTGAAGGGACCGCTGGTCATGAAGTTCAGGATGCTGCCGTCCAGAATGGTGTAACCGATCAACTGGCTGGAGGCGTAATCGGTGACATAGAGGAAGCGAAAGGTGGGATCAGCGGCCAAGGCATAAGGCTTGATTCCTGCTTCCCATGGGCTGCCGGAGGCCGCGGCGAGAGAGCCGCCCGAGTCAACGGCGAACCCGAAGACCCAACCAGGGTTGGCGGTGCTGAAAACCGTGCCGGCTGGCGCGCCGGGGTTGTAGGCTGACTGATCGTAAGCCGTGACGTAAACGGCGCTGTCGTTGCCCAGCACAGCTACCCCGGTTGGAATGATCGTGTCCTTGGTGTAGTTGGGAACTGCAAGAGTCTGCGAAGTCCCGGCACCGATTGCGCCACTGGACAGCGGATAGGCCGTGAGTGAGGCGGAAGTGGTTCCAGAGACCACATACAGGTATGTGCTGGCGGCATTCACCGCGAGCGCAACGGGCGTGCTGCTTGCTGTAACCGAGTCCTTCTTGGTCAACGTGCCGTTCATGCCTATGGAGTAGTGGACAATGGTGCTGTCCCCCTTGTTGGCGATGTAGAGATTCGCATAGTCGGAGGTGACAACCATGGCTACAGGAGAGTTGACGCCGGAGGTTACTATGGCCGCGCCGGTGCGCAGGGCGCCGGACTGGGAATCCACGGCGTAAGTCTCGATGCCGGCGGAACTGGCCACGAAAACATAATCGATTGTTGTGATCGAGCAGGCAGTCAAGAGCGTGGCCACTAGAAGGCCGATGGAAGAGACCAGAAAAAGCTGGCTCGGTTTGCTGAACTTCATGCGCTTCCTTCGTCGTGGGCGATCAAATGCGAGCCCAAGAATACCGGTTAAGTTGCCCCATATGGATTGTAAAAGCCCGCTACGGGGTGTTGCTAGAGTACACGGCGCCGGGCCGTGTGCCAGGAATCACTTCGCTGTGCCGCCGTGCGATATCGCGGCCACGGCCGTCGGCAGAGCGTTGGACGTGTACGGAGAGTGCTGTGCATTGATGAGCGTGCCGGTGGTCGAGTTCAGTTCAAAGTCAGAAACGTTGCTGCCAAGAAAGTTGGCGGTGAAAAGAAAGTGGCTGGCCGACGGGTCGATGCCGATGGCCACCGGCTGAATGCCTGTGGCGTATGCGCCGATGCTGGTAAGCGTTCCGCTGCTGCTGATCGAATAGGCGCGCACGTTGCCGTCCTGCGCGTTGGCGACGTAGGCAAACGGGTACTGGGGGTCGACGACAATCGCGGAGGGTTGATTGCCTGCCGCGAACGGGCTGCCGCTGAGTTCGCTCAAAACACCTGACGCAAACGCGTAGGCGCGAATATCGCCGCTCTTCGAATCCGTCACGTAAACGTGGTTGCTGGAATCGCTGGCGATGGCCGAAGGATAAATCCCAGCAGCAAAGGGAACACCGCCGTTGAGAGGCACGAGCGCGCCGTCTGAGCCGGTCGAAAAGCCGAAGACGTAGCCGGCAGCCGGTGTAATCGAGCTGTCGTATGCGGTCACAAAAACGTAGTCGGATGCGCCCGAAACCAGTACGTTGACCGCCGTGGGCGTAATCACGTCGCTCGACGCGCTCATGGCGCCGGTCTTGCATTGCGTAGAGTCGGTGCCGGAAATGTACCCGTACTGGCACAGTGGCCAATAGGTCAGGCTTCCATTGGCGACAGACGTTCCCAGTCTGCCACTGGCAATCGCATTGGAACCCGTTCCGGAGGCTGGTTCAATCGGAAAGACAGCCACTGAGCCCGAGCACGGTTGCGCATTCGAACAGGTCGAAAGCGGCTGGTAGGTGTCCACGACAAACAGGTTCGACCCGCTCACGGCAACAGCGAGAGGATAGATTCCAGGCGTATTCACGGTGTTCTGCGGATAGAGCTTGCCGTCGCTGCCGATCATGAACTGAACGATGGTATTGTCGTCCTCATTGACCACGTAAAGATTCGCGTCGTCTGAGGAGACGGCTTCGGCCACTGGGTTACGCCCGCCCGATGGGAAGGGCGAGGTGGGAATCTGGCGCATTGCGCCGGAGACGCGGTTGATCTCGAAGACGTTGATCTCGCCGTAGCTGTTAGGCCCTGCGGCCTTGGCACTGGCCACAAAAACGAAATCCGTGGTGGCCGTGCTGCAAGCGGTCATCAGCCCGGCGGCCAAGAGGCTTACCGCGGAGACGAGCAGCAGCTGCCTCGATTTGTTGAACTTCATGCGCATCTTTCATCAGCCGGCCAGAACCTGAGGCCAGCGGAAAATCAGGTTTGGAATCGAATTCCAAGACGCGCAAGGAAAACACGTGTCCGGCATTCGGCTGCGTTCTTTCTAAGACTGCTAATCTGATCAATCTTTGCCTGGAGCGGGGGCCAGCCTCCGCCCCAGGCAAAACATCATGAAACGACGGCTAACTGGTTTGCCCATTCACAAAGCACCAGCTTGGCGGACCAGTAAGCGCATAGCTGGAAGGCACTTTCGACGACTGGGAGAGCGGGGTGAGGACGCCGCTGGTTGGGTCGAGCAACTGACCCGTAACAGTTGCACTGTCAAAGTTGGCTGTATAGAAGAACTGATTCGATGGATCCTGGACCAGGCATACTGGGCCAGCTCCGCTGCCGAAACCGATGGGCGTGCCGCCTATCTCACTGGGATCAAACGGGCTGTTCTCTGTGAAGCCGGCAATGCCGCTTAGCGCAAGCGTCTGGTTGCTGGAGCTTCCCTGGTTGGCCACGTAGAACCATTTTCCGGTGCTATCCTCCGCCAGATAGATTGGGTTGGACTGGTTCACATCATCAGCAACGGGGCCGCTGGTTGGCGCCGTCAATGCCCCGGTCGCGGTAACGGACCATGGCAGAATCTGGCTGCGCGCGCCCGTGGGATTGGGGCTGGGCGGTTCATTATCAAGCACCCAGAGGTAACTGCGGGTGTACACGATGGCCGTAGCCTCATAGACATTGCCAATCGAGTCGGAGGTGTTCAAGGTCCTGCTCAACTGTCCGCTGGAGGTGTTGAAGGTGTAAGGGAAGACCGTATCGATCGTCTGTGGAGTGCCGGTCAGAGTAAGAACATTGTTGCCGGCAAACACGAAGTCGATGGGGTTGACAGGAACGGGGAAGTAGGCTGGGTTCTGCGTGCCGTTCGCCGTCGTGGTTACCTTGATCTGGGTGTTCTGAATCAGACTCAGCCGGCCCGTGGTCGAGTTCACCGTAAAGCCTGTAACGTCGCCGCAGGTTATAGCGCCATTGAGCACTTGCGCGCAGGCATTCGCGGAGCCTGTGGTGCCGGAGTAGTTGTCCGGGGAATCGTGATCCAATACGAAAAGGTGGTTCCCTGAGGAGTCGGCGGTGAGGCGGAAGGGATTGACGCCCTGAGTATAGTATGTCGCCTGTTCGGTGAGGGCGCCGTTGGACCCAACCGCGAACTGCGTAATATTCGAGTTCTTGCAGGGGTCAGCCGTGGTGCAGTCGGAGCCGCCCTCGGCATTCGCGCCCCGGTTGAGGACATAAACAAAGTGGCTTCCTCCGAGCAGCAGGGCGCGAACCGGATTCGCGCCGCCTGAGGAGACGGGCATTCCGTTGATGGGGGTCAGCTTGCCCGTATTGTGGTCGATCTTGAAGCCCGTGATGATGCCGTTGCCGTTGGACTGGGACGTTACCGTGCCCGTCACATACAAAAAGCCGACCGAATAACTCTGAACGCAAGATGTAACGCTGAGGACAACGCCAGCAGAGAGGGCGCTCATCAGAAGGGCCTTGCCGTATTTCATGAACTTCATGCGATTCCTTCATCCTGGTCCGGCGTGCGCCGCCAAGTTTGCTAATTCCACAGCATAGCTGGGTTGGGACGGGTCCCTGTTGCATTGTAAAAGGCAAGGGTAGGTTGTGCCTAGTTTTGACTGCGGGTGGGTCAAAACCAGGCATCTTTCCTTGGAATCCTTGCCTGGTGCGCGGTGGAAAGAGCCCTCTTTCAGCTTCTCTGGTCCGGTTTCACGCACTGCTGCCGCTTTGACGTCCGCAGGCAGGAAAACGTCAACCCGCATACGCCGGAGCAGCATTTCCGAATTTGCGCAGAGTAAGCCTCAATGCTCAAGTGGCCTTTTCCTTGGGAAAAAGCCACCCTACACGAATTCTACCTGTGTCGCTGGAATTCGAGAAACGCCCTAAAAGAGGCAGCCCGGGCTGGCGGAACCGGGCTGCCTCGGGTCTACCAGACCCGGCAGGAAGTCGCCGGAAGCATTGGCTGGCCCTTGGTGCAGCCAAAGGCCTTGCCGAACTGGTCGAAGTTCTGGACTGTGCCATTGACGCGCCAGCGGCCGGGCGAGTGTGGGTCGGTCAGCGCCGACTGGCGGGCCGACTGCTCGGTCCGGTTCTCGCACCACACCTGGGCAAAGCCCAGAAAGTAGCGCTGCGCCTCGGTGTAGCCGTCGATCTTGTCGTCGATGCTCTTGCCCTCGGCTGCCAGCGTGTCCAGCAACGCCATGTATGCAATGCGCAGTCCGCCGTTGTCGGCCGTGTTTTCGCCTAGGGTGAGTTTGCCGTTCAGCTTCTGCGCCGGGGTGTCGCCCTTGGCTGGAGCAGCCTCAAAGCCGCTGTATTCGTTGGCCATGCAATCGGTCCGCTCGGTAAAGGCCTTGCGGTCGGCGGTGGTCTGCCACTCGCGCAGGTTGCCCTTGCCGTCGTACTGCGAACCCTCGTCGTCGAATCCGTGGGTCATCTCGTGGCCGATCACCACGCCGATGCTGCCAAAGTTCACCGCCGGATCGATGCTAAAGTCGAAGAATGGCGGCTGCAGAATCCCGGCCGGGAAGTTGATGTCGTTGAATGAGGGGTCGTAGTACGCGTTGACCGTGGGCGGCGTCATGCCCCATTCCTTCTCGTCCACTGGCTTGCCCAGGTGGTTCAGGTTCCAGTCGCGCTCGAAGACCGCGTTGCGGCGCAGGTTGCCGATCAGGTCGCCGCGCTCCACCTTCAGCGCCGAGTAGTCGCGCCACTTCTCCGGGTATCCGATCTTGTTGCGGATCATGCTCAGCTTCTCTTCAGCCGCCTTCTTGGTTGCGTCCGTCATCCAGGGCAGGGTCTTGATGTCGTCGTCCAGGCTCTTTTCCAGAGCCGCCACAAGCTGATCCATGCTAGCCTTGGCCGCGGGCGGAAAGTGCAACTTCACCCAGTCCTGGCCCACCGCCTCGCCCAGCGCGTTGTCGGTCATCCTGGTGCACTGCTTCCAGCGCGGCGTGGGTTCCTTCTGCCCGGCCAGCGTCTGGCCGAAGAAGGCAAAGTTCTCGTCAAAAAAAGCCTTGGGCAGATTGATAGCCGCGCCGTGCAGCGTGTGCCAGCGCAGGTAGGACTTCCATGCGCTGACTGGCTCTTTCGCAATCAGATCGTTCAAGCCCTTGAAAAAGCCGGGCGTCGCCACGTTCAGTGTGTCGAACTTGCCCACCTTCACGGCCTTGAAATAGATCGAATAATCGAACTCCGGGGTCAGCTTCTGGAAGTCGGCCACAGTATAGATGTGGTACCGGTTCGCCGGATCGCGCAGGTCGGTGCGGCTGGTGGAGGCCTTGGCCAGCGTGGTCTCAATTTCCATTACCGCCGCGGCTTCCCTGGCTGCCTGCTCCGGTGTGTCGCCGGCCAGAGTGAACATCTTCGTCACGTGCGCGATGTATTGCTTGCGAATATCCTGGAATCGCTGGTTGTCCACAATATAGTAGTCGCGGTCTGGCAGCGAGAGGCCGCCTTGGAAGATGCTGGCAATCTGTTTCGAGGAGTCTTTGTCGTCCTGCTGGACGCCAAACTCGAACAAGGGCATCGAGTTGCCCTCAGCCTCCAACTCGCTGGCCAGAGGGGCCAACTGTTGGGCGTCCTTCATGGCATCGATGCGCTTGAACGCGGGTTCCAGCGGCTTCAGGCCTTCCTGCTCCACTAGACTGGTGTTCATGCAGGCGGCAAAGTAGTCGCCATACTGTTTTTCCATCGCGCTCTTGGGGCTTGTGGCTGCCGCATCCAACTCCTGCCAAAGCAGATAGCGATTGCGTTCTTCCACAAGCGAGAACGACCGCATCCAGCGCACCTGGTCGGCAGGAATGGGATTGCTCTTCACCCAGTTGCCGCAGGCGTACTGATAGAAATCCGTGCATGGGTCGGCGGTCTTGTCGATAGCTGCCGCGTCGAAGCTCTTGATGGCCGCGGGAGGCTCGGGCTTTTGAGCCGCGGGCGCCTGCGCCAGGGCGGACGTAGCCGCCAACAGCAGAATAGGTGCAAAACGAAAACAATTCATCAAATGTCCTCTTGAAATCAGGGTCAATCAGCCAGCCCATCCGCGCTCATAGCGCTCTTGAATGGTAGCCGGAATCGGGTTCTTCGCAGCCGGTTCCGTGCGGACTGCATTGCCTAGCAGCCTACCACGCCGGATGGGGCAGCGGGCGGCACTGATGATGGGGAAGAGTTTCGTGCTTTCCTTGAAAGCCTTGTTGACAGTATGTACAGAAAAGCTGTACGTTTACGCTGAAAGGGAAATCCATATGGCCGCAGAAACCACCTACACCGCTTTGCGCGAGAAGCTGGCATCCTATCTGAACCGGGTGACCGACGACCGGGAAGTGTTGATTGTGCGGCGGCGTGGCGCGCGTGACGTGGCCATCGTTCCTGCCGATGAACTGGCGGGCCTGATGGAGACGGCGCACCTGCTGCGTTCGCCAAAGAATGCGGAGCGACTGACTGAGTCTTTGCGCGAACTGGAGCGGGGTGACGGAGAAGTGGTGACCCTGGAAGAGGTTCGACGTTCAGTTGGTTTGGAAAAAGCAAGCTGATTGAAACCATGAGCAAGCCAACAAATCGCTTTGCTGTGATTTCAAGCAATTTTCGAGACGATTTGCGGTACTGGATCGAGACGGACCGCAAAACCGCACTCCGTGTCCTTGACTTGATGGCCGCTATTCTCGCTGATCCATTCGAGGGCATTGGCAAGCCGGAGCCGCTGAAGTTTGTGCTGGCCGGCTGCTGGAGCCGCCGAATCACCCAGGAGCATCGCCTCGTCTACCGCATTACCGACGCCCGCATCGACTTTCTTCAGGCGCGGTATCACTACGAGTAGGGAATTAAGGAATCGAGAAGGTGGGGAGGCTAAAGACCAGCCTTGGCGCTATGATTTTTGTTTGTTGTAATCACGATTCTTTACATCCCCCCCCGCCCCCTGCCACACTTGAAGCGTGGCCACTCAAACGATCGTTATCCTCGATTTTGGTTCGCAGTATACGCAGCTGATTGCGCGGCGCATTCGCGAACAGAATGTCTTCTCCGTCGTGCTGCCCTGCACGGCTCCTCTCAGCCAGATTCAGGCGCTCCAGCCGCTGGGAATCGTCCTCTCCGGCGGGCCTTCGTCGGTCTACGATGCAGACGCGCCTGCCGCCGACCCCAAAGTGCTCGAACTGGGCGTGCCGGTGCTGGGCATCTGCTATGGGCTGCATTTCATCGTTCACCATCTCGGCGGCAAGGTGCTTTCAGCGCCCAAGCGCGAATACGGTCACGCCGAGGTGACCATCGAAGACAGCGCGTCGCCGCTCTTTGCCGATCTGCCTGCCACGCTGGCCGTCTGGATGAGCCACGGCGACCAGGCCGCCGAGCTGCCCACCGGTTTTCGCCGCATCGCCGTCAGCGCCAATGCGTTGGCAGGCATTGCCAACGAGGAGCGCCGCATCTGGGCCGTGCAGTTCCACCCCGAGGTGCATCACACCCCGCTTGGTCCACAGCTCATCAAGAACTTTGTTTTCAACATCTGCGGCGCGGCGGGCGACTGGACCCCGGCCCGCTTCATCGAGTCCACGGTGGCCTCGATCCGCGAAAAAGTCGGCAAGGGCCACGTCATCTGCGGCCTCTCTGGCGGCGTGGATTCGTCGGTGGCGGCGGTGCTGGTGCACCGGGCCATCGGCAGCCAGCTCACCTGCATCTTCGTCAACAACGGCGTCCTGCGCAAAAACGAATTTGTATCCGTGCAGAAGAATCTGCGCGACAAGCTGGGCTTGAAGATCGTCGCCGTGGACGCGAGCGAGCGCTTCCTCACGAAACTGGCAGGCGTCACGGAGCCCGAGAAAAAGAGAAAAATCATCGGCGGGGAGTTCATCGCCGTTTTTGACGACGAGGCCACGCGCATTGCCAAGGAGACCGGCGGCGTGGATTGGCTGGTGCAGGGCACGCTCTACCCCGACGTGATCGAGTCCAGCAGCGTGAAAGGGCCCAGCCAAACCATCAAGAGCCACCACAATGTGGGCGGCCTGCCGCTGGGGATGAAGCTCAAGCTGATCGAGCCCTTGCGCGACCTTTTCAAGGACGAAGTCCGGCGCATCGGCCGCGATATGGAAATGCCGGAAGACATTCTGGGCCGCCAGCCCTTTCCCGGCCCCGGTCTGGCCGTGCGCATCCTGGGCGAGGTCACGCCGGAGCGCGTCGCCCTCTTGCAGAATGCCGATGAAATTGTGGTGGCCGAGATCAAGGCCGCCGGGCTTTACAACTCGATCTGGCAGAGCTTTGCCGTGCTGCTGCCGGTGATGAGTGTCGGCGTCATGGGCGACCAGCGCACCTACGCTTATACCTGCGCCGTCCGCGCCGTGCATTCGGAAGACGGCATGACCGCTGACTGGGCCGAACTGCCCCACGAGGTACTCAAACGCATCAGTAGCCGCATCGTCAACGAGGTGCACGGCATCAACCGCGTCGTCTACGACATCACCAGCAAGCCGCCGGGCACTATCGAGTGGGAATAGCCACCTGCGGCGGGCGAACTGCGCCTTCGGCGCAAAAGCGAATCAAACGGAGATCGTATCGTCTTCTTCGACAGAGATGATCGTCCCCTGATGGTAGAGAATGCGCCATCCAGTTTCTGAGCTTTGCCAGATGGTTGAGCGCCGGGTACGCCGACCAGCCTGATCGAGCGTATAAGTCAGCAGATAGGTGTCTGGACCGAGACGGCGCAGGCCGAACTCCGAAGTCTGCCAGCCTGCGTCTTTGGCGTCAACAAAATGGGCGAGCGATTCTTTGGCCCACGCCACAATGAAATCCCGGCTGTAGCGGCGGCCCGATGCGCCGACCTCCCAATAATCCGGTGCGGTGGAGCGTTCGAATGCAGCTATCGTTGAGCCGAATTCCGTATTGTGAAAGATCGGCTCGCGGCGACGCAACTCTTCGAGGATTGGCAGCAAGTCGGGCTCAACTTTGGTAAATGCTAGGTTCATTTTTTCTCCTGAATTACATGTCATGTCTTCCGAAGAGTTTGGGGTTTGGCAGATCCAGGTGATTTCATCTTTCCCAGGAATAGCTGGAGGTCAATCGGGCTGCACGCGCAGCGCGGCCACTTCCCGGCTGAGCGCATCGAGCCGCTCCAGCAATTCCGCGTGGTGCTTGTCGGCGGCCGAGGGGTCGAAGGCTTCCACGTAAAAGGTTCCGTTCGGCTCCAGCTCACAGCAGCGTACCTGATGGACGTCCTCGAAGCCCTGGCGGTGAATCACTTCGAGCAGCTCCTCGTGGCTAAGCGACTCGCGCGCCAGCGCACGCCGGTCGATCTGGCCGTCGTGGACCAGCACGGTGGCGCGGCCCTCGAACGTGCGCGTGAGTCTGCGGGAGCGAAACAGCACTCGCACCAGCAGCCAGTTGATGGCCAGCAGGCTGAACGCGCCGATGATTCCCCCGGTTACCGAGTTGTCTTCGCCGATGATGGCGTTCTGCACCGTGTTCGAGAGCGACAGCAGCACCACCAGATCGAAGGGATTCAACTGCGCCAGTTCCCGCTTGCCGAAGATGCGCAGCAGCACCACAAGGACCAGGTAGACGATGACCGGACGCGCCAGCTTCTCCAGAATCGGAAGCGGCAACAGAAACATGTGGTCGAAGATGAGTGAATGGAGCATGGAACGAGGATAGAACGGATCTCCAGCCAGTCAAAGAACAGAGAAGCCGCTTTATGGGGTTTGCAGCGCCCTTGTGAAGTGGATCACGCCGTTTTTTTGGGAAGACAGCTTATGCGGTGATTGCCACTTTGCTCCTGAAGAACTCCAGCGACTTTTGCAGTCCTTGCTTGAGCGTAATCCGCGGCTCCCAGCCGAGCAGGGTGCGGGCCTTGGTGATGTCGGGGCAGCGGCGAGTGGGGTCGTCCTCGGGCAAGTCTTCAAAGCGCAGCTCGCTTTTTGAACCAGTAACTTCGAGTACTGCCTGGGCACATTCCAGGATGGTGAACTCGCCAGGGTTGCCGATGTTGACCGGGTAGTGTTCCTCGGAGCGCGAGAGGCGCAGGATGCCTTCGATCAAGTCGTCCACGTAGCAGAAGCTGCGGGTCTGGTTGCCGTCGCCGTAGATGGTCAGCGGCTCACCGCGCAGCGCCTGCATCATGAAGTTGGAGATGACTCGACCGTCGCTGGGTTGCAGGCGGGGGCCATAGGTGTTGAAGATGCGGACCATGTGGGTGTTCACGCCGCGCGAGCGGTGGTAGGCCATCACCATCGCCTCGGCAAAGCGCTTGGATTCGTCGTAAACCGAGCGCTGGCCGACGGGATTCACGTTGCCCCAGTAACTCTCACGCTGCGGATGTTCCAGCGGATCGCCGTAACACTCTGACGTGGAGGCGTGCAGAAATTCCGTTTTGTACTTCTCTGCGATTTTCAGGGCATTTTCCACGCCCACTGAGCCGACGCGCAATGTTTCGATGCCCAGGCGGAGATACTCCGGCGGGCTGGCAGGAGAGGCAAGGTTGAAAATGTAGTCCACTGGGCCCAGGTCAAAGGGCTGGCAGGTGTCGTGCTCTTCAAAGCGGAAGCGCGGCTCATTGTTCAGGTGAGCGATGTTTTCACGGCTGCCGGTGCAGAGGTTATCGACGCCGATAACGGTGTGGCCCTCGCCCAACAGCCGGTCGGTAAGGTGGGAGCCAAGAAATCCGGCGGCGCCGGTGACAAGTATGCGCATGGTCAAAATCTATGCTCCGAAGTTCAGAAGGAGGAGGGCCAGCTACATCGAGCGGCAAGTCCTCCCATCTTATACACCCAACTGGCGGGGTTTGCCCTGCTGCGCCTGGTAAGTTGCTGGCCGGCCCATGCTCACATACGTGAAGCCATGATCAAGCATCTCATGAGGTTTGTAGAGGTTGCGTCCGTCAATCACGATGGGGAAGTGGACTTCCCGGATGAGGCGCGCCAAATCGATCTCGGCAAACTCCTTCCAGTCGGTCAGAATCAGCACCGCATCGGCATCCTTTGCAGCTTCGTAAAGATCCGTCGCGTAGCTGAGTTTCTCGGAAGGTGGCAGCACTTCTTTGGCGCGCTCCATGGCTGCCGGATCATAGGCCGTGACCAGCGCGCCGGCTTCCAGAAGCATTTTGATGACCTCGATGGCCGGAGACTGGCGAATGTCGTCGGTATCGCCCTTGAAGGCCAGGCCGAGGGCGGCCAGCCGCTTGCCGCGCAGAGTCCACAACGCCGCGCGCACTTTATTGAAAAAGACATCCTTCTGGGTTTCGTTGATCTTGCGGATATCTTCGAGAAGTTGGAATTCCACGCCCTGTTGCTGCGCCACCCACTGAAAGGCGGCCACGTCTTTTGGAAAACAGGAGCCGCCATAGCCCAGCCCGGCGCGCAGAAACCTGGCGCCAATGCGGCTATCCATACCCATGCCGGTGGCGATGTCCTCAATGTCCGCGTCCACGGTCTCGGCCAGGTTGGCCACGGCGTTGATAAAGGAGATCTTCAACGCCAGAAAGGCATTGGAGGCATGTTTGATAATCTCCGCGCTCTGTGTCGAAGTCATCAGGAGTTTGGCCGGCCTGGAGGCGCTGCATGCGCCCTGCAATGCGTCCGGCTGGGCGTAATAGCTGCCCCCGGTGAGCGGCTCATAAATGCGCCGCAACAACTCGGCGGAGTGCTCGCTGTTGGCTCCCACCACGATGCGGTCAGGATGCAGAAAGTCCATCACTGCAGTGCCCTCGCGCAGAAACTCCGGGTTTGAGACCACATCGAAGTTTTGCGGGTTTACGCCGTAGCGGTTCATTACGCGTCGAATCCACTCGTTGGTGTAGACCGGCACCGTGCTCTTTTCCACGATGACCTTATAGCCGTCGATGGAGCGGGCAATCTCTGAGACCACGGCCTCGACATAGGAAAGGTCAGCGGCGCCGGTATCGCCCTGCGGCGTGCCCACGGCGATGAAAATGACCTCGCTCTTTTCGGCTGCCGCGACCAGATCATTCGTGAAGGTCACGCCGCGTCCCCGGTGCTTTGCCAGTAGCTCGGGCAAATGCCGCTCGAAGATGGGCACGCCGCCTTCACGGAGGGTATTCACCTTGGTTTCATCATTGTCCACGCAGATGACCTGGTGTCCTATTTCCGCAAAACAAACGGCCGCAACGAGTCCCACATAACCCGATCCGATAACACAGATAGAAACTTGCTTCGACATGTGCTTATGCTGTCTCCTTTGCGTAGTTCCGCAGAGTGGCGGGAGGGGGCTGACCGTACGCCCTGAAGTGAAAAGTTTACAACGCCTAGGTTATTCGTTTGAGGGAGGATAGAGCAAGCCGCACCGGGGTGGATGGTCCCTTCTTCGGCGCCAATGTTACGTTGGGCGTACGAAAGCGCGCGCTGGTGTGCCGGCGCCAGGCCGGGTTGCTTGTCTGGTAGAGTGAGATTGCGGTAGCAGGCCCGGAGCCGTCTCACAGGCGGGCGTGCAACTGGCATGTCTTCCTGATGGAAAGGGGTAAATCTCATGGCAATTCTCTCGCAATCCAGCTCTTCCGAGTGGGCTCCCTTTCGTATCGCGCCCAGCTTTTCCGAGCGCGTGTGGGGCTGCCAGGATCTTCGTCCCTGGTATGACAAGATCGCTGAAGCCGAGCCCATTGGCGAGGCCTGGCTTACGGGCGATCACTGCCTGGCAATGAGCGGAGCGCACACCGGTCAGGCGCTGGGCGAACTCTTTGCGGAGGCTGCCGAGGCATTGCTCGGTCCGGCTGCTCCTCGCAGTAGCGAAGAAAGTGCCTCGCCGCTTCTGATCAAGGTCATTTTTGCTAGGGAAAAGCTGAGTGTGCAGGTGCATCCTGACGACGATATGGCGCACAAGTATGGCGATCCGCGCGGCAAGACGGAATGCTGGTACGCGCTGGCGGCCGAGCCGGGTGCGCAGGTGGCCTGCGGGCTCAAGCCAGGTGTCACGATAGACCAGATTAAGGAAGGAATCGAAACGGGCACGCTGGAAAAGAGCCTGAACCTGCTCGATATGGTTCCTGGCGACATGGTCTTTGTGGATGCGGGAACGGTTCACGCCATCTGGCCGGGGTCGATTCTGTTGGAGACCCAGCAGAACTGCGACCTGACCTACCGCATGTATGACTATGGAAGGGGGCGCGAACTGCACATCAAGAAATCTCTCGAAGCCACGCGGCTTGTGACTCGCGCCGGCAAGGTTCCGGCCAAGGTGCTGGCCGACCGGACCATTCTGGTCGAGGGGGATTACTTCCGCGTGGAGCGCATCACTGTTGCTGGCAGCCGGGCGAGCTCCAGCCTGCCGGGCGAAGGCGAGCCGGCTCCTGGCCTGCAGTACCTGTTTGTGGCCGGAGGAGCGGCGAGGATTTCCGGGCCGGACTTCGAGGCGGTGGAGTTGCCCATGGGAGGCATTGTGGCTGTTCCCGCGGTTTCGCCGGAGTTTGCGGTGGAGAATCTGGGCGGGTTGGAGCTGATGCGCATCACGCCCCGCTGGCCGGAAGAGAAGTAATGACTGAGGCTGGCTGAAGGCAATTGGCTGATACTTATTGATCTATGCAGGCGTGAAAGCGCTTATTCACGATTACTCGTTTGCGGCTTGGAACGCTGATAGAATCTGTATTTCTCTCAACTGAATCGCAGATATGCCCTCTGTAGAAAGAGAATGCCTAGGAAGAGGGTGTTCTGTAACTTGAAGGAGACGCAGAATGCGTTTGAAGTTGTACTTTGGGCTGATTCTTGCATTCTTTCTTGCATGCGCGGCAAATCACGCTCTGGCGCAAGCCGCCTCGGCAGCTACGGAGGCAAAACTGCCTTTGGCCATTGGCGCCGGTTTTTCCGGCTACAACCCCGATTGGGGGCAGGGCCACCTGCTCGGCGGCACACTGTGGATCGACTATGCCCCGAACCGTGTGCCAGCAGTTCTACGCGGAATTGGCATAGAAGTTGAGGCTCGCGACCTCAACTACGGCCGTTCGCCGAACGAATCTGCGAATCTGCGCGAGGACGTTGCCGGGGGTGGGGTGATTTACTACTGGCCCCGCTACCGCAACTTCCGCCCTTACGGAAAGTTTTTAATGGGGTTTGGCAACAGAGACGCCGAGTTGATGAATGGAATTCGTTTCCATGATTCTCGCACTGTCACCAGCGCGGGTGGCGGAGTGGAATACCGTGCCTTTCGTAGTGTTTGGGTGCGAGCCGATTATGAATACCAGTTCTGGCCAGATATGATTTTTCATGGAGGCAATCCTGTAGCGGGGATTAATCCCCAGGGTTTCACCGTCGGCGCGTTGTATCACTTCAGTCATCCCCATTTCCGTTGAGGGCCACAGGTTTCAGAAACCGCGTCTTTGAGCGACAATGAATAACGAGATGAACTCCCAATTTGCATTACCTCATGAACTTCGCGGCGCTGTAGATCAGGTTGCCGCCGACTGGACCGCCAACAACAAGGTTGCCCGCTTCTGGCAGAAGGACGCTGGCCTGTGGACTCGCGACGGCGAGGAGAAATGGCTCGGCTGGATCGACATTGTCGAGCGGCAGCAGAAAGACCAGGCAGCCTTTGACGCATTGGCCGCGGACGTGAAGGCCGCTGGTTTCAAGTCTGTACTGCTTTTGGGCATGGGCGGCTCCAGCCTCTGCCCCGAGGTGCTGTCTGTCACCTTTGGCCAGCAGCCGAACTTTCCGGCTCTGCACATTGTGGACTCGACTGACCCGGCGCAAGTCAAGGCCGCGCGCGAAAAGGTCAATCTGGCCGAAACGCTGGTCGTCGTGGCCAGCAAATCCGGCTCGACGCTGGAGCCGAACGTCCTCAAGCAGTACTTTTTCGAGGAGATGAAGAAGGCCGTGGGCGCCGACAAGGCCGGCAGTCATTTTCTGGCCATTACAGATCCAGGCTCAAAGATGGAGCAAGTGGCCAAGGAAGAAGGCTTTTGGCAGATCTTTTATGGCGACCCGCAGATCGGCGGGCGTTTTTCGGCACTCTCGAACTTTGGCGTGGTGGCTGCCACGGTGGCTGGCCTCGACGCGACGAAGCTGCTGGCCGAGGCGGCCAAGGCCGTTGCGCTGGCCAAGCTGGCGCCGGCTGAGAATCCTGCAGTCAAGCTCGGCCTGCTTCTGGGCACGGCGGCCAACGCCGGATGCGACAAGATCACCATCTTTACCTCGCCGGAGATCTACGACCTGGGCGCATGGATGGAGCAGTTAATCGCCGAATCCACCGGCAAGCTGGGCAAGGGCATTACGCCGGTGGACCGCGAAGCCATTGCCGCGCCGGAAATTTACGGAAACGACCGGCTTTTTGTCTACATTCGCTATGCAGGCACAGCCGATAAGGCCGCCGATTCGATGCTGGACGCGAAAGTGGCTGATCTTGCGGCTTCCGGTCACCCGGTCATCGACATTGAAATTGCGGACCTCTACGAGATCTTCGGCCAGTTCTTCACCTGGGAGATTGCGACCGCCGTGGCTGGCTCGGTGATGGGCATCAACCCCTTCAACCAGCCGGATGTGGAGTCGGCCAAGATCGAGACTCGCGCCCTGACCGCGGAGTACGAGAAGACCGGCAAGCTGGCCGTGCGCGAGCCGGTGCTGGTGGACGAAGGCATCAAGGTTTACGCCACTGAAGCCTACGCTGCCAAGCTCAAGGCAGCAGCGCCAAGCCAGACGCTGGCCGGGCTGTTGCATGCGCATCTCGACCAGATTCAACACGGCGACTATTTTGCCGCTCTGGCCTTTCTGCCCATGTTCCCCGAGTATGAGGCATCGATTCAGGGCCTGCGGCACAAGGTGCGGGACGCCAAACGCGTGGCCACCTGTCTAGGCTTTGGCCCGCGCTTCCTCCACTCCACTGGTCAGGACTACAAGGGCGGTCCCAACACAGGCGTTTTCCTGCAGATTACCGCTGACCACGGCGTCGATGTGGCCATTCCGGGGCAGAAGCTGAGCTTTGGCGTGGTGATCGACGCCCAGGCTGCTGGGGATCTGGCGGTACTGGAGTCGCGCGGCCGCCGTGCCCTGCGGGTTCACCTGGGAGCCGATGTCGCCGCCGGGCTGAAGACGCTGGCTGCAGCCGTCGATCAGGCGCTGGAGTAGGGAACTGGGAACAGGGACGAGCTCGGCGCGGCGCTTTCACAGGTTCTGTGTTTGCCTGCAAGGAGAGATATGCGGCGTTTTTGTCTGCTTTAGGGGCGCGGAATTCCAAGGGGGAGTTTTGCGCCGAGAGAATGCAGGGGCGCAGGCGTACCTATTCTTGCGAAAGGGCCGGCTGGAGGCGGAGATTTTTCTTCAGAATCGATGTTAAACGGCTGTTATTGGCGCGTTTTTGGTTGATTTTGGCTGATTTTGGCACGGTTGAGCTTTGCTATTCGGTTGGGGTTGCCGCACCCCAACTTAAAGCGGTTTCGGGTGGACTGTTTACAGTCTAGATTGAGACCTGTGCTCTCCCACCCTTTCCGCGATGATGCTGCGGAAAGGATGGGGCACCCATCCTTGTTATTGCGACAAGCGGTCGGAGGACTGGTCCCTGTTTTCTTCTTTGCGGAACTTTTTCCCCGCGTCCGGGTTCACATCGATGACGGCTTCCGTAAATACCCGTCAAATCAGGGTGAGCCGGAAGCGGGATTTCAGTCTCAGGAGAAACAGGATTATGAATAGGCCATTGTTCAAGAGAGTTTTCCCTCTGGCTTTGATCTGGACGGCGGTGGTTGCGCTGAACGGCGCGATGGCGCTGGCTCAGCAGAATGCAACCTCGGCCGCAGCCCAGGCGGGCGTGACTCGCTCGGACGGCCAGATCGAGATGGACGTGGTGCATGCCCTCGACGCTTCCAAGGCGCTGAAGGACGACATGATCACGGCGGCCACCATTCAGAGCGAGGTCACGCTCTCAGGGACAGTCTCGACCGCGGCCTCCAGCGAATTGGCGGAAGCCATTGCCAGCCATGTGCCGGGCGTGACGAAAGTGAACAACCATCTGCAGGTCGGCAATCCACAGGCCGCGGCAGAAGCAGGCGATCAGCAGAGTGCCGAGAGCCAGCCGGCAGATGAGGCCGAGCCCGCTTCAGCTCCGGGAAACGAACAGGCTCCGGATCAGGGGCAGTACCAGGCTTCGCCGCCTCCGTCCGATCGGCCCCAGTATGCGCCTCAGCAGCCTCCGGTTCAGGCGTATGAAGCGCCCAAGGGCCCGGTGACCATTTCCCAGGGAACCTTGCTTCAACTGCGGACCAGCGAGCCGGTGAACAGCAAGCATGCCAAGGACGGCAACCCGGTTCAGTTTATGGTGATTCAGGATGTGGCCGTTGGCGGCGTGCTGGCCATTCCGCGCGGCGCCACTGTTCATGGCGTGGTAACCGAGGCCAAGAAGGCGGGCACTCTGGGAGGCAGTCCGGAACTGGCGCTCAGGCTCACCTCGCTGGACCTGGGCGGGCAAAGCTACCCGCTCGATACCGATCAGTTCAAAGTCAAGGGACCGAACAAGGCCGGCCGGACGGTGAACAATGCCATTAGTGGCGGAATTCTGGGCACTATCATCGGCTGCGCGGCGGGCCGCGGGGTTGGCTGCGCCATTGGCGCTGGGGCGGGCGTGGCGGCGGGAACGGCGGCTTCAGCGGCTTCTTCCGGACCGGGCATCTGGATTCCCTCCGAGGCGCGGGTGGACTTTCACCTGAATACCGCGCTGACGGTCACGCCGGTAAACGCGCAAGAGGCGGCCCGGCTGGCGCAGGGACTTTATCCAGGCGGCCCGGCCCTCTACCGGCGCGGCTATGCCCCCTATGGCCGTCCGTATTCCGCCTATCCGCCCGTGTATTACCGTCCGTACTATTTCGTAGGCGGGTACTACTACTGGAGATAACGACCAGACAATTTGCAGACGAACAGTGGGCACCCCGGCATCCCCGGGGCGCCCACTGTGATTTTGAGAATGTCCTCGCCGGTTCTCTGTCGTCTATAATGGCAAAGAATCGCATCGAGCGAGAATTGCGCACGCGGTCCGACGCCTATGCCAGCGGCAGTTGTGCTGGCGAGATGGGCATGAGCAGTCTGCGCATAGAGAGTTGAAGGTCCAAGTCCATCCATGATTCGTTTCCTGCAGAGAGACAACCGTGTAGTCAAGGCATTCTTCGTTATCGTCATTGCCGCCGCTTCGGTGGGCATGGTGATCTACCTGATTCCCGGCCTTACCGGCATGGGAGCCTCGACCGCTGACACCTATGCCACGATTTACCCCACCTGGTACAGCCATTTCCTTTCTACGGGCGTGACGGTGAGCCAGCAGCGGGTCACCGAGATGGCCCGTCAGCAGTTGCAGCGGCAGAATCCGCAATACGCTGACAATCCGATGATCATGCGCCTGGTGGAGCAGCGGGTTGGCCAGCAATTGGTCCAACAGCAGGTTTTGCTGGCCGAGGCCGAAAAGGTCGGCATCAGCGCCTCGGACGACGATGTGAGCAGTTTCCTGCACAAGGGCCAGTTTGGCGAACTCCTTTTCCCCAACGGCCAGTTCATCGGCACTGACCGGTATTCCGACTTTGTCGCCAGGCAGTTCAATCTATCTGTCGCGCAGTTTGAGCAGGAAGTGAAGCAGGATATTATTGTCCGGCGGCTGCAGGCGCTGGTCACCGCCGGGGTTACGGTGAGCGGCCAGGAAGTGCGCGACAGTTATCGCAAGGAAAGCGTCAAGATCAAGTTCGAGTACGCGGTAATTGCATCGGACGACCTGCGCAAGACCATCAACCCATCGGACAGCGAACTCGAGAGCTTCTTCAAGAAAAACAGCGCGCGCTACGCTACGGCAGTGCCCGAGCAGCGCAAGATTTCGTATTTTGCTTTCACTCCCAGCGACCTGCCCGGCGGGGTGCCGCAACCCAGCCAGCAGGAGATCAAGCAGTACTTCACCGCGCACCAGTCCGACTACTCGGTTCCGGAGCAGGCTCGTTCGCGCCACATTCTCATCAAGGTGATGTCCGGCGCCGACGCCAAGACCGATGCCGCGGCCAAGGCCAAGGCCGAGGGGCTGCTCAAGCAGATTCAGGGAGGCGCGAACTTTGCGGATTTGGCCAAGAAGAACTCCGATGACCCCGGCAGCAAGGACAGGGGCGGCGAGTTGGACTTTGCCCGTCGCGGCACCATGGTGCCAGAGTTCGACAACGCAATCTTCAGCCAGAAGATCGGCGACACCAAGATTGTGAAGACCCAGTTCGGCTATCACATTGTGCAGGTCGAAGAGCGGCAACTGGCGCACACCGAGTCTTTGAACGAGGTGCTGCCGACCATCCAGGCCACTCTGATCCGCCAGAAGGCGGCCGCGGTGGAAGAGAATTTCGCGCGGACTTTGACCTCCGAGGCTATCAAGAATGGTCTGGCGAAGACCGCAGCGGCCCATCATCTGCAACTGACAACGACTCCGCTCGTCGGCGCGCGGGGCGTGATCGCCGCGTTGCCCGACTCATCCCAGATCATTGGGAAAGCCTTTGAGTCCAAGCAGAGCGATCCAGCGCAGTTCGCGCCTACCGGCGAGGGCTATGCAATCTTTCAGGTTGCTGGCATCGCTGCGGCGCACGCGCCCGACTTTGCCGACTGGAAGAGCCAGGTTGCTGAAGACTATCGCAATGAGCAGCTTCCCGGCCTGCTGAGCCAGAAGACCAAGGATCTGGCGGATAAGGCCAGGTCGATGAACGATCTGGACAAGGCCGCGAAGGCAGTGGGCGCAACCGTGAAGACCAGTGACCTGATCAGTGAGACCGGCCAGGCGCCAGATTTTGGCCAGGTGGGCCAGGTTGCTCCGCAGCTCTTTGACTTGAATCCCGGCAATATAAGCGGGGCAATCAATACGGGGAGAACCGGCGTCGTGGCGAAGATTCTCGACAAGCAGGAGCCCTCCGCCGACGAGATTGCGAAGAACTTTGACCAGACCCGCGATGGAATTCTGGAGCAGCGCCGTTCGGAGGCATTCAACGTCTTCCTGAGCACAATCATGGACGACTACAAGAAGCACAATCGCATCCGGATCCCCAAAGCCAGGAATGGTGAAGAGGCTCCAGCGATGTAGTAGTGAGATTCTTCTGGAAGCAATGGAAAAGGCCCGCAGCCATAACGGTTGCGGGCCTTTTGCATTGGAGGTGGGACACTCTAGTTCTCTGACAGCATAATTCTGTACCTCAAGTTCGTGCTTTCCCAGATCCCAAAATCGGGACCTGGGGCACCCATCGTTGGCACAACTTCAAGCTGTCAGAGACCTAGCGCAGGCCGACCGTCTGGAAGGGCAACCCGGTGACGGGCGAATGCTCAGGCTGGGCGTCGATGTTGGGCGCGATGGAAACGCCCGCCGCCGAGGCCGGTGCGACGGTGACATTCCAGCCATCGACCACCACCAATGCGTCCTCCCCGTTGAAATCCTTCGCATCCGCTTCGATGGTGATGCTCCGGCTCTCGTTGGGGATGAGCGATATGTAGTTGTCGCTGGCATAGGCCGGCAGCACGCGCTCGCCGGAAGCCGCGCGGCGCAACTGCAGATGAGCCATGAGGGCAATGTTGGCGGTTGGATTGTGCAGCGTGACCGTCACCACGCGCTTGCCGTCTGCGTCCTTGCGCTCGATCTGCGCTTCCAGCGCCACGTTCGGCATTATGTTCAGATCCATAAGAACATCCTGGTAGCCAGGCTCGCCGCGCCAGTAGAAGTTTGACGAGAGAAGTTTCCCCTGGGCGTCTAGGAGTTCCAGCTTCAGGAAGTGAGTCGAAGTCAGCACCGGGGGAAACTTGACTTCGCCAAGGCTGGTGGCGGAGCTGGGCTCAGCCGTCACCTTCGTGTCGTACTGCGAAGCCAGCGACCCGTCAAGGTGGTAGATGGAGACGCGCGCAACCGCATCCTTCACCGGCGTGGGCAGGTTGTTGATCACCTGCAACGTGCCGTTGGATTCGTTGAACTGAATGTGCACCATCTCGCCCGCGCTCTTGACGGCAAAAAGCGACGAGTTGGGTTCCAGATCGTAGTGGTAGATCTGCCACACGAAGCTGGGCTGCGCAGGATCGCTCATCCAGGTAATGACGGCGGTGGCAGGATGGAAGAGCAGCGCATTGCGTCCCTCGTACAAGGCGCGGAAGGCTTCGTAGTTCATCAACTGCGCCTTGCGGACGAAGTCGGCGAGGTTGGCGATCTTGCCATAGCGGCTGGCCAGCACACCGGGGTAAAGATTTCCGCGCTGCGCGCCCTTGGCCATGTCATGCTCGGCCCAGTCGTCGTTGATTGTCTCCCAGTCCTTCCTGGGCATCATGCCGTGAATGGACTCCAGCGTTGGCACGGAGACACTGCCGGCTTCCGTCTTGAAGAGGTCGTCGGAGATGGTATAAAACTCGCGCGGAGCCTGCCAGAAGTAAGGGCCATGAGAGCGGACGCCGGCGCCGTCGGTTGAACTCGGCTGGTAGCGGCGGGTGGGCTCCAGTTCGGCCATCAGCTTGCGCAACTGCGCGTCGATCTCAGGCGGCGGAAAGCCCTCGTTGCGCGCGCACCAGACGGCGATCGAAGGATGATTGCGGAAGCGCAGAATCTTCTCGCGCACGTTGGCGACATAGGTGTCGATATCGGTGGGATTGGGGCCGTCGAAGGGATTGGGCTGGAAGAACTCGTCCCACACCAGGATGCCGTATTTGTCGCAGAGTTCGTAGAAGTCCTCGCCAGTGCTCTGGCCTACCCAGTTGCGGATCAGGTTCAGATTGGCCATCTGGTGCATGCGGATTTGGGCTTCGAGCCGCTCGCGAGGGATGCGCTTGAGGGCTTCATCCAGCCCCCAGTTGCCGCCGCGAATGAAGACGGGGACGCCATTGACGGAGATGGTGAGGGTGTCGGTTCCGGGAACGCTGTAGGTGATTTTGCGAACGCCGAATGCGACATCCTGGCCGTCAGAAATGGTATTTCCCAGCTTGAAGCTGAGATGCAGTTTGTAGAGATTTTGCGCGCCGTAGCCGTTCGGCCACCATAGCCGCGGATGCTCGATGTGCAGAGCCGGTGTGTTTTTCGAGTCAAAGCTGACGATTTGCTTGCTGTGCGGGGCCAGTTCGACCTGCCGCTCAAACGTAATCTCTTCGATGCTGCCTGTGACGACGCCCTTCACCGGCTTGTCGCTGACGTTTTCCACGGTGGCCTGAACGGCAACATCGGTCGAGTCCGTGCGGGGCAGCGGGAGGTCGGTGGTAACCAGCGGATTCTTCACCAGCACCGGACCGGTGGCGGAGACGAAGACCTTCTGCCAGATGCCGGTATCGCGGTCGCGAATAGCCGGAATCCAGTCCCATCCGATGGTCGAAAGAAATGTCGGCCCGTCGACAGCGGTAATGCCGCCGTTCTTTCCCGTGCCGTTGTGGATGGTATGTTCATGCGGGACTCCGGGATGTGGCTGCGGCTCGACCAGCACGGCCACCACGGCCTGCTTGCCCGGCTTCACGTTGGCCGTGATGTCGAAGACGCCGCGGATGAATGCGCCGCGCATCGTGCCCACCTGCGCGCCGTTTACCCAGACGGTTGCCGCGTAGTTGATGCCGTCGAAGTTGAGCCAGACGTGCTCTCCGGCATAGGACTTGGGAATCTCGATTACGGTCCGGTACCAGTACGAAGTGCGCGCGAGGCTCTCGGGAATCGTCTCGGGCCGGTTGTTCTCTCCATAAAGAGGCTCGGGATAGACGTGGTTGTTCACGAGAGTGGTGAGCACCGTGCCCGGAACCGTGGCGTTGTACCAGCCTGCGGGGGTGAAGGCCGCAGACGCAACTTCAGCGCCCGCTTGCGGCACTTTGGCAACGTCCTGCAACTGCCAGCCCGCGGCGATAACAATGGGCTGGGGAGCGGCTGATTTCGCTGCTGCGGCATTTGCCACAACGCCAAACGCCAATGTGAAAGCTGATAATGCCAGAACCGAAATGATTGAATGGCTGAAACGTAGTTGCACGGGATTGATTCCTCGGAATATTTTTCGTGAGCGTGTTTCCAAAAGCAATTTTGTGTCAGGGCACGACTTCAGCCGTGCCGATAGGGTTCCTAAAACAAAGGGGTTGAGTCCCCGAGCGAATGCATCCGGCATCCGTCTCCGCGTTCTTTGTAACGGACTCCTCGAAGTTGGATGCCTTTACCTGTCAGACAGACGGATTATAGTTGCTGGCGGTTGCATCGAATTGTCCTTTGCGCCATCCAGCCGATAATAGAGAGATGGAATTTCAGCGTTCCTCCGGTGTTTTGCTGCACGTCAGTTCGCTGCCGTCCTATGGCGGCAGCGGCGACCTGGGCCCTGCCGCCCATGAGTTCGTCGCCTTTCTCGCCCAGGCCAAACAGCACGTCTGGCAGGTTCTCCCGCTCTGTCCCACTGGCTACGGCAACTCGCCTTATGCGGGTACATCGGCCTTTGCGGGCAATCCCTCTCTTATCAGCCTCGAATTCCTTTCCGACTGGGGGTGGATCGCTTCCGAGCGCATCGCGGGCCTTGCTGGCCGCAGCGGTCCTGTGGACTTTGGCGAGGTAGAGGAGCGGAAACTTCCGCTCCTCCACGAAGCGGCTGGCAACTTCCTCGACCACGGACCGCATGACCCAAAGCTTGCCGCGCAGTGGCGGCAGTATCGGGAGTTTTGCCAGGCCCAAGCAGGCTGGCTTGCCGACTACGCTCTTTATGCCGTCTTGCGCCGCCAGTTCAAAACAGGCGCCTGGGTCGAATGGCCTGAGCCGCTGCGCCGCCGTGAGCCGGAGGCCCTGGCCCAGGCAGCCGCTCAGCACGCCCGCGAGTTGGCCCAGGAGCAGGTGTTGCAGTTTGCCTTCTCGCTTCAGTGGAATCAACTCCGCGAGGCTGCGGCAGGCCATGCAATCAGAATCATGGGCGACGTGGCCATCTTTGTCAGCATGGATTCGGCCGACGTCTGGGTTCACCCGGAAGTTTTCGAGCTGGATAAGGATCTGAGGCCTATTCGCATCGCCGGCGTTCCCCCCGACTACTTTTCGCCTACCGGCCAGCGCTGGGGCAACCCGCTCTATCGTTGGGATGTGCTCGCTGCAAGGGGCTTCGACTGGTGGGTCGAGCGCATCCGCCGGGCTTGTAAGCTGTATGACGTTGTTCGCCTCGACCACTTCCGCGGCTTCGAGGCTTACTGGGCGATTCCCGCCGAAGAGAAGACGGCGGTCAACGGCGAGTGGGTCAAGGCGCCGGGCCTGACTCTCTTTCGCACTTTGGAGGCGGCTCTGGGCCCGCTGCCGCTGGTGGCCGAGGACCTGGGCCTCATTACGCCCGAAGTGGACGCGCTGCGGCTGGCCCTCGGTCTACCCGGGATGAAGGTCCTCCAGTTCGGCTTTGGCGACAAGGGTGCGCACATCCACCTGCCTCACCGCCTCACCCCCGCCACTGTCGTCTACACGGGCACGCACGACAACAACACCACGCTGGGCTGGTGGCAGACGGCCGGCCAGGTGGAGCGTCGCGCTGTCGAGGCCTATGTGGGGCCGGTGGGCGACAGCCCGGTCCGACCGCTGATCCGCGCCGTGGAGGCAAGTGTGGCCCAAATGGCGGTGGTTCCCGCGCAGGATTTGCTTGAACTCGGTGCGGAGGCCCGCATGAACACTCCGGCCGTGGCTGCGGGCAACTGGAGCTGGCGCGCCCCTGAGTCAAGCTGGACGCCTGAACTGGCCGCACGGCTGGCCGCGTTGATCGAAGTGACCGACCGGGACAATGATCCGCTGGAAGAAGCCGAGGAAATGAAAAGAAGCTGATTGATCCAGCCATAGAGGACTGCATTGCCGGGGCACTCATCTTTTACAGCGCAGCGGAGCCGAGGGAGCTGCCATTGTTCGTGCCCCCTGGGTGACTCTATGAACGAATACAAAGATTTACTGGAGAAAAGTGTCCGAATTTGACACAGTTTCGCCATGCCGCACCGAGGCTTCCGGCACACGAAGTCTTTGTGCCCAAGTACGACGCCAACGGCTTCACCTGCATCACCTGGGGCCAGCAGAAGACCATGACCCTGGCCTTCTGGAAGAAGTACTGCGACGAGGCCCATACCCTGCTCGGCCAGAACTGGCATACCGTGAAAGGCTCCCCGGCCGGCTTCGACCAGTCCATTTGCAGGCTGATCTGGCGGCAATCAAGTAGTGCATTTGGCGCGAATCGCGCTTCTGCGCGTCCAATCCGGTGCGGGCTCGCCCGTAAGCTCCCCCCGAGGTGGTTTAATACCTTATGGGGGAGCCCTGTCCGCACAAGTTGGCTGTGTGCTTCCGTACTCCGTGGAGGTAACCCGATACCGATGTCTTCTTTTCGCCGTCTTGCCCTTCTGCTGGCGCTGGGTTTCGCTGCCGTAGCCACTGCTCTGGCCCAAAGCTCAACATCAAGCAGCAACCCCGCGGCTGCTTCCACGGACACAGCGCAAGCCCCAACCCAGGGCCAGATCAGTGTCCAGGCCCGCATCCGCGCCCGCCGCGCACAGCGCCGCGCCGCGGCCATTCACGAGGCTTTCGATCACCGCTATGAGGTGTATACCGGGATGGCCTACCTGCGCTTTACTCCCGGCTCCACGCTGGAGCGCGCGCACGAGTACGCATGGGACACCGGCGTCACCCGCTATTTCGACGAGCGGCTGGGTGTGACCGTCGATGGCCGCGGCTATTATGGCACCGCCTACGTGGGTAGTTTCACCAATGTGTCCGGCAACGAGATAACGAACCCGGCCATCAGTGAATATGCGGTTTTGGCTGGACCGGTCTACCGCTTCTACCTGCAGCCAAAGTTCTCCGTCTCCGGCCGTGTCATGGGCGGATTCATCCATGGAAAGTTCTCCGGCGACATGGGAACCAACTATAGCGGCCAGTCCACTTTGTTCGGCCTCTGGCCGGATGGGAACACGTTTGCGGCCAGCGCCAGTATTCCCGTGGAGTACAACCTGACCCCGCGCGTCTCAGTGCGCGTTGCTCCCGAGTACTTCCTCACCGGTTTCGGCTCGACCCAGCAGAACAGTTTGGGCTTTACGACCGGCCTCGCCATTCGCTTTGGCAAGCAGTAAGGGACAGGGATGGCTGACATCAGGCAGCCATCCCAAGTGCATTCCCTTTGGCGGCCTGCCGGGGTCGCCTGGCCGGGCCAAAGCCCTCCCTAACTGCGCAAATTCCCGCCAGCGCTGACGCTCTGTTATTCTTGTCAATTACAGGAGTACATGACATGGCAAGAAGCGTGAACAAGGTCACCCTTTTGGGCAATGTGGGCAAGGACCCAGAGATTCGTTCCAGCGCCAGCGGCGTGATGGTTGCCAACCTCACACTGGCCACCAGCGACCGTCAGAAGGACGCGCAGGGCAATTGGCAGGACCGCACCGAATGGCACAACCTGGTAGCCTTCAACCGTACCGCCGAAATCGTCCGCGACTACGTGAAAAAGGGCTCCAAGCTCTTCATCGAGGGCAAGATTCAGACCCGCAGTTGGGATGACAAAGAGACCGGAGCCAAGCGCTATCGCACGGAAATTATTGTTAATGAACTGATTCTGCTCTCCAGTCGCGACGAAGGCGCGGGCGGATACAGCCACGCGGCAAGCCCCTCCAGCTCGGCGGCAAACTTCGACCAGCGTCCCCCGGCAGCAGCCAATGGCCAGGACGAGACCATGATCTCCGACGACGACATTCCGTTTTGAGTAGGATGAAGAGCTACAGGGGAGGGAACGAAGATGGGACGTTTCCTGCTGGGAATCATTTTGGGGATGGTGCTGCTGCCGGTTGCCCTGCTGGGGTGGCTGTGGATTGGCAAGCCACCGGTGGCAGTGGCCGACCCGCCGTTGCCTCATGAGAAGCACTTGACCGGGCTGCTGCTCGATGCGCGCATCGAGCGCGAATTGGTGAAGACCCCGCCTGTCCGGGCCGATGAGGACAACTTGATGCTGGGCGCGCATGTTTACAGCGAGAAATGCGCTGTCTGCCACGGGTATCACGGCAAGCCTTCTGTTTTTGGCGCGCATATGTTTCCCCCCGCGCCGCCGTTGTGGGAGAAACACCACGATAGCGCGGCGGTCGGGGTGAGCGACGACCCGCCGGGCGAGACGTTTTGGAAGGTGGCCAACGGCATCCGGCTGACGGGTATGCCGTCCTTCAAGGGCTTGCTCACCGAGACCGAGATGTGGCAGGTGAGCCTGCTCCTTGCTAACGCCGACAAGCCGCTGCCCCCTGAGGCGTTGAATCTGCTGAGCGGCGAGCCGCCGGCGCCCGCGATAGCTGTTCCGGAGACGAAGAAGAAGTAGGCGGGCAGGGATTGACGGCCGAGGGTGCCGCATGAGGAGACGGCCGCAGGGAAGCCGCGCTTCGGCAAATCGCATTTTAGGTGAATCGGGACTTCGGTAGCATGAACTTTATCTTTGTGCTACCCTGAAACCTCTTTTGAAGAGTAGCTTTTTGTTGAGGGAGTGCGTGTGGGCGTTCTGAGCAGAATTGGCATTGCACTGGATTCCGACCTTCTCAAGCGGTTTGACCGCTCGATCGAGCGGCGGGGGTATACCAACCGGTCGGAAGCGTTTCGGGATTTGATTCGCGACCGGCTGGTGACCGAGCAGACCGCGGCGCCGGAGTCGCCCGTGGTGGGCACGATCACGCTGATTTATGACCACCATGCCAGCGGCATCACGGAAAAGCTGACCGAAGTGCAGCACGCGCATCACGAGCTGGTGGTCTCGACCAGCCATGCGCACCTGGATCACGATTCCTGCCTTGAGGTGCTGATCGTACACGGCAAATCGGCTCAGGTGACCCAGTTTGCCGACCGGCTGATCGGGCTCAAGGGAGTGCAGCACGGGCGGTTGGTGATGACTGTTTCCGCACATGAGATCGAACACCCTCACGAACACAAGCATAAGCACAAGCACTAAGACACAGAAAGACAACCAGCAAGGGAAGAATCATGCAAGCCGGTAGCACGAAAACCGTATTCGTAGCATTCATATTTTTTATTCTTGCCTTTGCTCTTTCGCTCGCGGCGCAGGATGGAAGGGCACGCGTCTCCGGCACGGTGCTCGATCCGTCAGGGCAGCCGGTGGCGGCAGCGCGGGTCGAGTTTGATTCCGCCGCAGGCGCGCGGCTGAGCGGCACGACCAGCGGCGATGGCGCATTCACGATTGCGCTGCCAGCATGGGGAAGATACACGGTAAGCGCTGAGGCTCGAGGTTTTGCCACCGTCACGCGCAAACTGGATTTGAGCCCCGAGGCCGCTAGTTTGACGTTGCGGCTGGAGAAGGTGACCGCGGCCGCCGAAGAGGTGATTGTCGCGGCCAACGTCAGCGATGTTGCTATCGACGCCCCCGACCCTTCACAGAAGGTGCTGGTGCGCGAAGAATTGCTGGACGCCAATCCCGGACGGCCGGGCGCGCCGATCTCGATTCCCGGCATGCCCATCGAGACTGCGGCAGGCGGCATCAAGGCACCGCAGTATTTTGTGCCGGGCGTGGCCGGCGATCACGGTGAGCCGATTGCGCAGTACATCGCGGTGGGCGACTATCTGGTGACGAACAATCTCTCCGCCAATGCGCATGGAAACGGCTACGCCGACCCGAATATCTATGTCTCCGGGGTGCTGGGGAGCTTGGCGACCGACGGCGGCGCCTTCAATGTGCTGGAGGGCAATCATGCTCTGAACCTGGCGGCCACCTATAGCATGCGCCCGCAACTGAGCCGGTTCTTCACCCTCACCGGCGACTATCGCGACATGGATTTAACCGCTGGATTCGCGCCTTCGGAGGCCGCGAAGAAGGCATGGGTTGCCTTGGAAGCTAACTATGGCAACGGCTTGCTGAAGGACACGGAGCACCGCAAGCAGTTCAAGGGGAATGTTCTGCGCGTCTTCGATCCCGGCAGGCACGAGATTACGCTTCTCACCATTGGATATTTCGGAGTTTCGCATGAGGGGAATCTGGTCCCGATCGGATACGGGAAACAGTTGGGCGACACTGTTGATCCGCGCCAGAAAGACCAGACACACACCGGACTGCTGGCCATCAACGACCGCTGGAAGGTTAGCCCCGAGGATAAGCTTTCCTTTTCCGGATTCTTTCGCACTTACAACTTGACGCTCTTTTCAAATTTTGGCGAAGGACTGATCCGGCAGAGCGAATTTCGCACAGTGGAAGGCGGAGAGGCTCGCGAAACCCACGTATTTACCCCGTGGCTGGAAGGGATGGCCGGTCTCGACTACAACGAGGACGACATTCACCGTGACAACCTCGACCACTTTCCCCTGGCCGATGCAAAGGTCTACGGATCCTTCGTCAAAGTGCTGTCCAACAGTGTCAACCTCCGCGACGTAGCGCCGTTTGTGGCCCTGCACGGCGATCTCGGCATACATCTGCGCTTCTACGCCGGCCTGCGGCCTGATGCAATCGAGATGAAGAATACGGACATGGTGAAGCCCGCTTATTCCTTCGATGAGTGGAAAGTGATCGAGAACCCCAAAGCCACGCTGGCTTGGACACCGGGCGCCGGTCCGGTTCATTGGCTGCCTTCGGCTTCGTTCAGCATCGGGCAGGCCTTCTTTACCCAGGACCCGCGCATCAGCGTAATACCCTCCACCGGAGCGAATCGGACCGGGACCACTTTCGTCCCGCGGATGAGTGCCGCAGATGACTCCACAACCGGAGCGGCAGCGCTGATTTCTCCCTTCGAGCGCTCGCACTCTGAGCAACTGGTGCTGGAAAAAGAATTCTCCGCGACCGATATGCGCGTGACGCTGGGCAGAACGACGACCACGGCAACCATGGCCAAGATCGATCCCGACAACGGCTCTGCGGATGACCTGGGACCGGGCACGCTCAAGTTTCTCACCGCCAGCGTGCGCCATCAGTTCACCAGCGTTGGCACATTGCAGGCGATCCTTTCCAAGGCCGATTCGCGCCTGGTGGCCTCTGATACAATCCCCGCGCAGATTACGCCGGAGGCGCCGCGCACCATCTTCGACATCCTCGCAACACTGGACCGGCTGCCTGTGGGCCTGCACGCCCGCGGCGAGTATGAGTACGTGGGCCACAAGCAGTTGGACGTGGGCGGATTCGAGGCGATTCCTGTGGGCGAAACCCGCATGGCTGTCGTGCGCCCGTTCCTGAACGGCCGGCTAGAGTTGGGTGCGGACGGAATGCTGGCTCGCGGCTACACCGGTCAGACCACTGAAACTTTCGCTCCAGGCTGGGTGACGGGCGCGATTCCGTCCTGCGCGGTGGCGCCGGGAACAACCAACGACTTCGACTGCGGAACAGTCGAGAAGAGTGTCGGCATCCGCATGGCGTCCTGGGTGGGCGGGTACCTATCCTGGCGGTTAGGCGGGGAAAAATAGGGCCGGCATTTTGCGCCACAGACCTTACTGGCCTGATATGCTGAGAGTGTTACATTCTCGATATACGTGCTACGCACCGTCCGGGCCGATCCGAGATGGCGCATGCAACCTGAAGGAACCCGATGCGACGCCTCCTGCTAACCCTGCTCAATGACGAACCCGGCAGCACCAAAGCCAAGGTCATCGTCATTTACGCCATTTTGTTCTTGTTCAATTTGGCGGCATGGTGCTGGGCATTCGTGGCTTTCCAGCGGTTTCCGATGCTTCTGGGCACGGCGTTTCTTGCTTACAGTTTCGGGCTCAGCCACGCTGTCGATGCGGATCACATTGCGGCAATAGACAACGTCACGCGCAAACTGATGCAGCAGGGGAAGCGGCCTGTGGCCGTAGGGCTCATGTTTTCGCTTGGCCATTCCACGGTCGTTATCCTGGGATCCATTGCAATCGCGGCTACTGCGCTGGCGCTGCAGCATCGCTTTGATGGGGTCAGAGCAATCGGCGGAGTGATCGGCACCCTGGTGTCGACCTTCTTCCTGTTCGCCATCGCGATTGTCAATTTGATCATCCTCCGGTCGGTCTATCGCAGCTTCATGCGAGTGCGGCGCGGAGAACCCTATGTCGAAGAGGACTTTGACCTGCTGCTGGCCAATCGCGGCTTTCTTTCCCGCCTCTTCCGCCCCATGTTCAACCTGATCCGGTCCAGTTGGCACATGTATCCGCTGGGCTTCGTGTTTGGCCTTGGCTTTGATACAGCGACCGAGATCGGGCTGCTGGGGATTGCCGCAGCGGAGGCCGCAAAGGGGTTGTCGCTCTGGTCGGTTCTGGTATTTCCGGTCCTCTTCGCAGCGGGCATGTCGCTGATCGATTCGACAGACAATATTCTGATGCTGGGAGCTTACGGCTGGGCCTTTCTGAAACCCGTCCGCAAGCTGTATTACAACATCACGATTACTTCTGTTTCGGTTGTCATTGCCTTCGCGGTTGGCGGGATCGAGGCGCTGGGGTTGCTGGCAGGCCAGCTCCACCTGACGGGCGGATTGTGGAGGGTGGTCCTCAAGCTGAATGATAACTTTGGCGTGCTTGGCTACTGCATCGTCGCTCTCTTTGGCGCGAGCTGGATCTTATCGATTGCATTTTACAAATGGCGTAGGTTTGACGATCTCGAATTTGATTCCTGAAATGCCGATTAGCTGAAATTCCTTCGCTTGCCCGTAAAGTTCGAGCGCTGATCGGCAATCCCGTTCACGCCCAGGAATGACGCACCGGCTGCTTCATTCTGAGAAAACTACTTGAAGGGCAACGCCGTGAGTGCGCCGCCATGCTCGCGCAAGTTGTTCTCGCCGCGCGGCAGCTTCATGGGCGAAGCACTGCCAAGATCGCGCTCATAAATCTCACCATAATTTCCCGTCGCTTCAATCACGCGCACGGCCCAATCGTCGTCAAGCCCCAGCGGGCCGCCCATTTCGCCTGATGCGCCCAGCAGAAATCGCAGCACCGGATCGCCGCCATTGGCCTGTGCGGAACGCAGGCGTACTGCCTGTACATTCGCCCGCGTTACTCCGCTCTCTTCGGCCTGGACCAGCGCTTCCATCACCCAGTTCACAATTACCGCCCACTGAGGATCATCGTTGCGCACCGCCGCCGCCAGCGGGTCTTGAGAGATGATTTCCTGCAGCAGACGCGCCCGTTTTCCATGTTGCTCCAGAGCGGCGCGCGTCTCGGCTAGGCGCGTCCGGTCGCCAGCCAGAGCGCCGCAGTTGCCGGTGGCGAAGGCCGCTTGCATCTCGCCTTCTTCCTGAAAGGGAAAGGGCACAAAGTCCAGATGCTCGCGGGCAAACCAGGCGCGGACGCTCTCTTCAACTGCGGTCTCCGCCAGAAAGCAGATTTTCTTCCCGCTCAACTGACGCGCGCGCTGGACGGGGCTTCCGCCCGGCACAAGAAACCCGACTCCATCCCACAGAATTGGCCGCGTAAATCGCAAGCGAGTTTCTGCCGAATGAGTGAAGTCGTCGCTGAGCGTGGCCACCATCTCCACTTCGCCAGCCTGTAGTCCGTTCATGGCAGTGTGGTCGTCCGGATAATGCGTGACTTGAACCAGCGCATTCTTGCCGAGTGTCGCCACAGCGACCGCGCGGCAGAGATCGGCGTCAAAGGCTTCGCGATTGCCATGGTCGCCGGAGGTCGAATACTCCGCTTCCTCCTGGTCGATGCCGCAGCGGAGCACACCGGCCGCGCGCACATGGGCCAAGGTTGGAGAAATGCCGGCTGCCTGGGTTGCGGCTGTATCGGCCACAGGAGGAGCGGCAGCAAATGCGAGACCGCAGGCGATTGTTGCAAACATCGCCAGTCGTGAGCAGACGGTCAAGGATCGGAGGGCAAGACGCCTGAAGTTGTGTTTGTTGTATAGCAAATAATTCCTCAGGGGCTAAAGCCCCAAGATTATTTTGCGACATTTCGGCACGACTAAAGTCGTGCCCTGACACTTCGTGCCTTGCGGATGAGTTTTCCGCAGCCTGTGAAGCCCGTACTTTCAAGAGCGTGCTCGATGTGGAGACTTTCCGTGGGGCTAAGCACTCGCTAGTACAACAGCAAGCTGTCAAAAATCTATGGCTTCCACCCGCCCGCCGCCGGAATTCCAGGCGTTGTGTCGGGCCGGGGATTGAAGTCCCATGGAACGGGATTGGGAAGCCCGCTGTCTGTCGGCTTGATCTCGAGTTGCCTGCAACCCGCGCCGCCCGCATGAGGGAAGCTGGCGATTTCCGCCTGCGGAATGGTTGCGTACTCCGCGCTCAGCGGCGCGCGCCTGCCCTCGAGCCGCAGCGTGTCGAAGGCCGAACTCATGTCGCCCACGCCTGGCACTTTATCGTCCGCCGGACCCAGGTTTGGCTGGCCGAATTTCTGCGCGCCGATTTGCCGCGCGCGCTCTTCATCCGGCAGATCGGCCAGTGGCACCAGGCCGAAGATCTCATCCACGAACTTGATGATCGAGCTATGCTCCGAGGGCACATGCGAGACGCCATGCGCCACCGCGTAAGGCGAAATGACAATCGCTGGAATGCGTGGTCCCTGCTCCAGCGGCAACCCCGCCGCGTCATGAGAGCGGATGCGCGGCCGGGCGTGGTCATAGAGCCCGTCCGACTCGTCGTAGGCGATGATGATGGCGCTCTGGCCCCAGTAGGGGCTGTTGGCGATGGCGTTGATCTCCTCTGCCAGCAGGCCCTCGCTGATCTGCGTGTCAGAGTAGCCGGGATGATCGTCGTTTCCGTTGAAGACCTTGGCCAGCTTCGGGTTGGGGTCCTGCGGCCGCCAGCCTTCGATGTTGCCGTAGCCGCCGCGCACGTAAAAGACTCCCGACGAGGGTAGCCGCCTGGCCGCCATATCGCTGAAGAACTCGCTCAGCCCATGCAGATGTGTGCTGGCCACGGGATTGTTGGCCACGTAGCCGAAGTACTGCGGCGCGTTGTGATGCGCCACGTAGCCTTCGTGCGAAGCCTTGCCCTGGGCGTCGTTGACCTCGTGGTCATATCCCTGCTGATACCAGCCCCAGTTCACCGCGCTTACGCCGTGACCGGCGATCTTCTCGATGTCCTCGCGCACGTCGGGTAGATCGAAGACGGGATCATAGTCCGCAGCCGTTGTCTTCTTGATTTCGCTGCCCATGAAGGAGAGCGGCAGAGTGGCGAAGGTCAGATTCTTCGATACGCCTCCAAAGGGCTTCACCGCCTGCGGCTGTTTGAGCCGGTCGGCCTTGTCAAGGGGCGAGCCCCAATAGGGCTGGGGGTCGGCAAGCATCGGCACCGTCGCATCCTTGCCCTGGCCGCCGGACGACGCCTGCTCCGGATGCAGCATCCACTGCGTTTCGCCGCCCTGGCCGCTGATCATGGCAATCGCATTGGGCGTCGATGGCCCGATGATTGTGTCCATGAAGTGGTCGAAGAGCGTGAAGCGATCCGCGTAGCGCCAGAGGAAGGGCGCCGTGTCGCAGTCCACGTGAGCCATCGCCAGCTCGCCGAATTGCTTGCGCTCCAGCGTTGGAACTTTGGAGGGCTTGCCGTTCTTCAGCGTCACGCTCTCTTCGGTCAGAGCATATTCCGAGTTTTGCGCCATGCCGTTTGAGTTCAGCGCAATCTTGCGCGCAATGCCCACATGCGAGTGATTCACAGAGGCGATGTCCGCCGGGTAGAGCGGCACAGTCTTGCCTTTGGCATCGAGGATTGTTGCCGGAATCCTGAACGGCGTGATCGTCCCCACCGTTCCATCGGTATTCACAATCGCCTGTTTGAATCCCGCCACCTGTCCGGCGGTAATTGGCCCGCCCGGCCCCGCATAGAGGCCATCCGCGCCGGGATAGCTGCCAAAGTAAAAATCGAAGGAGCGGTTTTCCTGGAAGAGGACAAAGACGTATTTGATCCGGCCGCGGATCAGCCGCAGCTTCTCTTCCTGCGAGACGGCAGGCTCTTTGGCCGGGTCGATGACATGCGCGCTTACCGCCGCGCTCGACTTGGGCGCAATTGTCACGTCCGGCATTGCTGCCTTCTGTTGCGCCGCGCACACGCCAAGCCCAATTGCGCAAAGAGCAATCAGCGCCATTGCGGCTCGCCTGCAATCTATCTTCCACATGTCACTAAACTATCCGTTCCGCAGCGCATTGACAACGAAATCGTTCCCTGCCGGAGGCGGAAGTTGAAGGCTCAGTAAAAAGAAACTCGATGGCAGAGTTGAACGTCATAAACCTGCGGAACTGCTACATATCTTCAGAAAAGATTGTTCCAAGCCTATACTTGGCTTCCAGCAGGAGCAGAAAGAGAAGAGGTTCGCAATGAAGGTGCTGATCTTTGGCGCGACGGGCATGGTGGGGCAGGGTGTCTTGCGGGAGTGCTTGCGCTCCGCGGATGTGGAAGTCGTGGCCGCTGTTGGCCGCAGCAGGATTGGCGCGCGCGACCCGAAGTTGCGCGAGATACTCTGTGTGGACATGGGCGATCTTCGCGCCGTTGAGGCCGAACTGGCCGGCTTTGACGCCTGTTTCTTTTCGCTGGGCGTCTCGGCGAGCGGAATGAAGGAGGCCGATTACGAGCGCATCAACTATGGGTTCACGATGGCAACCGCCGAGACGCTCAGCCGCCTGAATCCGGGGATGACGTTCATCTATGTCTCTGGCGCGGGGACCGATAGCTCGGAGCAGGGGCGCGTGATGTGGGCGCGCGTCAAGGGACGAACGGAAAATGCACTGCTGCGGCTGCCGCTGAAGGGCTACATGTTCCGCCCAGGAATCATTGAGCCGCTGGATGGAATTCAATCGAAGACGCCAGCTTATCGCGTCTTCTACAAGTTCGCCAAACCACTGTTGCCGTTGCTCCGCTGGGCGATGCCGAATCAGGTCTTGTCGACGCGCGACATTGGTTAGGCCATGCTGGCTGTGGCGCGGCGGGGGTATGAAAAACGGATTCTGGAAACCAAGGACATCCGGCTGGCAGCAAGCGCCACGGCCTGATCGCGCTGGCGTAGTGCTTCGCTGCGAGCGCGCCGTCTGCGGGATCTTCTCGATTTCCTCGTCCGGCTACAATACAGCGGAAGCTTGAAGCAGTTGCGAAGCCAGTGAGCAAAGTCCCTGGCGGAAGAGCTCACGCGCCGTTCCCGGAGTCCATCCGGCGGCTTGCGGGCCGCCGTGCGCCTTCAGTAGCGCGGCTGTTTCCTCGGCGGAAAACCCGGCCACCGCGCGCAGCACGAAGACAATGCGCATTGCTGTGGGCAGGCTTGCCAGCCACTTTCGCACCCGGCCGCGGTCTGGCCCGGAGATCATGCTTTCCAGTTCCTTCGTTGAAATGCCGGCTGAAGCCAGGTCATCTTTCTCGATGCAGGTTGCGGCCGGTTCCAGGCCCTCCGGCGCTTCCAGACTGTCGGAATTGCGCTCGGCAAGCAGGTCGATGGCCGCTATCGAGAGCGCCTGCTGTCTGCTCTGGCGCGCACTTTCGGGATCGTGGCATACGGAAACCTCCGCACTGGAAACTGCCATCTCCACCAGCCGCTCGCTCTCCTTGCCTTCGCCCACTAGCATCGAGGCCAGGCTATAGAGGTGAGCTGCAATCAACTCGACCATCTCGTCGATGCTATCGGGGGCTCTGACTGCGGTGGCCTCGCCCCATGGCTGTTCGTTCGGCAGGATCGGAGCATCGGGCATAGAAACAGTTCCTCTTCTTGTGAAAGTGGACAATATTAGTCTATATTATCAATCCGCTGGGCCGGGTGGGTCAATGCGGGCGCATTGCGCGCGGGCCAATGCCTGGAAATGGCGTGAGCGAGCACCTTCGGCGATCTGCGCATAGCGAGGAAAACGCGCATCCTGCGTTCCTGATTTGATGGGCATTTTCGCTCTTTCCGGAGGCACTGCCTTTAGTTTCCCGCTGAAACGCTGTAGACTTCCAACACGGCGCACAGAACGGATTCGATGGCAAGAACGACACAAAAGCAAAAGCTTTTCAACGGCCGGGACCACTCCTGGATGCAGTTCAACAGGCGTGTGCTCGAAGAAGCCGAAGACCCGGCCAACCCACTGCTGGAGCGGGTCAAATTCCTGGCCATCACTGGCTCGAACCTAGACGAGTACGTAGAAGTTCGCCAGGCCGGGCTGATGCAGCGCATAGAGGACGGCTCTCGGGAGCCGGGCTACGACGGCCTGCGCCCCGCCGAATCGCTGGCCGAGCTGACCGCAGACATTCACAGCTTTGTGTCCGCGCAATATCGCTGCTGGAACGAGGACCTGCTGCCGGAGCTGCGCAAGCAGGGCGTCCGGCTGCTGGAGTGGAAGGAATTGGATGCAGAGGCCCGCGCCTTTGCCCAGAGCTATTTTCAGCGCGATGTCGATCCGCTGCTGACACCCATTGCCATCGATCCGGCCCATCCCTTTCCCCGCGTGCTCAACAAGGCTCTTTGCCTGGCGCTGTTGCTCCGGCTGAAGCGGCGCAGCTCTGGCCCGCATGTGCTGGGGGTGGTCACGGTGCCGAGGGCGCTGCCGCGCTTTGTCCGCCTTCCGAGCGCCGAGGGCAAGTTCGATTACCTGCTGCTGCAGGACCTGATCGCGCAGAATCTGGCCGGCATGTATCGCGGCTACGAAGTGCTGGCCCGCGCCGCCTTCCGCGTCACGCGCAACTCCAACCTCTACTTCGAGGAAGAAGAAGCGCGTTCGCTGCTGGAGACCATCCGCGTGGAGCTGCACAACCGGCGCAAGGGCGCAGCGGTGCGCCTCGAAATCGAAACTGGCGCCGATCCTGAAATTGTGGAGCGGCTGCGCGTCAACTTCGAACTGGAGGAGGAGCAGGTCTTTCGCGACGATGGCCCGGTGAACCTCTCGCGTGTAATGTCCTTCTATGACGATGTTGTCCGGCCTGACCTCAAGTTTCCGCCCTCCACTCCCAGAGTTTTCAAGCTGAGCCGCAAGTGTGGCAACATCTTTGAGGAACTGCGGCAACACGACGTGTTGCTCCACCACCCCTACGACTCGTACGACCCGGTGGTGTCTTTCATCCAGCAGGGCGCGCAGGACCCAGCCGTGCTGAGCATGAAGCAGACCCTCTATCGCACCAGCCACGATTCGCCTATTTTCAAGGCGCTGATTGAGGCCGCGGCCACCAAGGAAACTACGCTGGTGGTTGAGCTGATGGCCCGCTTTGACGAGGCCTCCAATATCCGCTGGGCGCGCAGTATGGAGGATGCCGGCGTGCAGGTCTTTCACGGCGTTGTCGGCCTGAAGACGCATTGCAAGCTGGCCATGCTGGTGCGCCGCGACGAGGACGGCGTTACCCGCCGCTACTGCCACCTGGGCACCGGCAACTACAACCCCGTCACAGCCCGCTTCTACACCGACATAAGTCTGCTCACCAGCGATCCGCAGATCACTGAGCGGGTGCACATGGTCTTCAACTACCTGACCGCTCACGCCGAGATCGACGACTACAGCCCGCTGCTGGTGGCGCCGCTGACCATGGCCGAGAGCTTTTTGCGCCTCATCCGCCGCGAGCAGGAGCACGCCCAGGCCGGGCGGCCCGCCCACATTATTGCCAAGATGAACGCACTGCTCGAGCCCTCGGTCATTGAGGCTCTCTACCAGGCTTCACAAGCCGGCGTCGAGATTGACCTGATTGTTCGCGGCCTTTCGATTCTGCGCCCCGGCGTAAAGGGGCTGTCGGAACGAATCAGGGTGCGCTCCATCGTGGGCCGCTTCCTGGAGCACTCGCGCGTCTTCCACTTCGCCAACGGCGGCAATGACGAAATCTATCTAGGCTCGGCCGACTGGATGCCGCGCAACCTTTTCGAGCGCTGCGAGGTGGCCTTCCCGGTGCGCGACCCGGCTGTGCGGGCTCGCATCCACGACGAGATTCTGCCCGCTTATCTTGCCGACACCGTCAAGGCCCGCCTGCAACAGCCTGACGGCAGCTACATTCGCGCCAGCAAAGTCCTCAAAAACGCAATACCCTTTGACGCCCAGGACTTTCTCATGCAGTTGGCCGAAGGCAAGGTGGATCTGGATGCGATCCCCGAAATCGGCGCCGCTGCCGCCAAGAGCCCTCAGAAGCTCTCAAACAGAAAGGCCAGCGCAGCTCGCCGGCCCTAACGTCCAACGAGAGAAGCAGGGACGACGAGAACCTGCTTTGGCGCATCGACTTCCGCTCCAGGAACGTTGAGATTCAGCTTCAAGGTTTCCACTTCCGGCTTGGCGCCAGCCGCGCTTACAAACCCGAGTTCGTACTGATTCTGGAAGCGGCGGAGGATCTCGTCAAAATACGGAGCCAGGGAGATGGGATTGCCAGTTCCCAGCGAGAAGCTCTTGCCGCCGGTTGCTTCGGTCACGTAATTGAGCAGATTCAGGCCGGAAAAGCCTCCGCCGGTTCTGCGGCCGAAGCGGCCTTGATCGTTCCAGTAGATCGAGTAGACGACCAGCCCCACGCGGGCAGAGTCAGTGATTGCGGCACTCACATCAGGGGCGGAGGGATCGAAGCGCGCCTGGTAATAACTTGAGCCGCCGGTGATCATCACCACCTCGCGCCGCGCCTGGGTATCCTTCGATGGCCAGTGTTTTGCCAGGTCGGAGAGGCAAAAATAAGCGCTGTCAGAGGAACCTGGGAAACCCGTGGGCAAGCGAAGTCCGCGCAGAACAGCAGCATGGTCAGCGGTCAGCGGTCCAGAAAAGTCAGCGTTTCCATGCTCCATGTAAGCGATGGCCGCCTTAGTGCCCGGAGGCAGGTTGTTGATGAAATTCTTGATCTCGCTTTGCTGGGTTCCGATGCTCGTGCGGGCCGAATCGTCAAAGAACAAGACCAGTTCCAGAGTGTTTTCAGGGCTTTTATATAGCTCCCACTTCGTGACCTTGGCGTCTTTGCCAGCCACTTTCAGTGACAAATCCTGCATATTGAAGGCCGAAGGGGCATCGGCGGCTTTCTTGGGGAGAACCGTTACGACTGCCTGACCGTGATTGCTCAAGCCCTGTGAAAACGCCGGCGCAACCGCCAGCGCTGCTGCCAACACCATCCAAACTGCCATTCCAGGATTCTTCATGGAACTCCCTGCCTCTCGATGTGAGTGGGCCGAGTATGTCAACTGGGTCGGTCCGGTGAAATTCGTCTCTCTGGAATAATAGACACGCAACGGGAGAAAAAGTCTCGAAGATATGCGCCCTGCCGGCCAGCAACCAGGGTGTAATTCCCATTTGAAATGTTGCAGCCGTGATAGTATCGGACATCAAGGAGCTGGCAGGCCCCTGCGCGCCCCTGCCGGATCGATCCCCATGTATCTGTATCTGATGCGCCACGCCAGTGCCGGACTTCGCCGCGGGAATCCGCTTCTCGACGAGAAGAGATCCCTGATTACAGAGGGGAAAGAGCAGTGCATGTTGATGGCGCGGACCTTGAATGCGCTCAAGGTGCAGGTGGATGTGATTGTTTCCAGCCCACTGAAGCGCGCCCTGCAAACCGCGCAGTTTGTGGGCACGGAACTGGGCTACGATGCAAAAGTGGAGATCAGCCCGGCGCTCGCGCCGGATGCTGATTTCGCCGACTTCCTGGAGATGCTGTCCAGTTACAGCGACCTCGATGGCGTGCTGGCCGTGGGGCACAATCCCAGCATCTTCCAGTTTCTGGGGCGGCTCATTTCCAGCCACGGCACGGCGGCCATTCGCATGAGGAAGGGATCTGTGGCCCGCATCGATCTGGACCGCCATCCGCCTCTGCTTCAGTGGCTCATCGATCCGCGCTCGGCCCGTGCCATCTATGACAGCATGCCAAAAGGTTCGCGTTCGAAGTCCTCGCGGAAGTAGCCGGCCTCGCATGCGGATATAACTCCAGTTCCACCCCGTCTGCGCCACTTCCAAACAGATTCGCTTGCGCTTGACCCATGCTGTAACGCAAACGCCTCACCCATGGCTGTTATCCTTTACTTGGTGTATTTTCCACAATGACAAGCCAGACAAACACTCTCGATCGCTCGCAAAAGAATCCCTCCACGGTGGCAATCTGGGCGCTTTTGATCGCGATCTTTGCCGCAGTGCTCCTGGCCTCGCTGTCTACGCCGCCCCTGCTGGACGACGTGGACGCCAGCCACGCCCAGGCCGCGCAGCACATGGCCGAGAGCGGCGACTGGGTGACGATGAAGGTCAACGGCATCCGCTATCTGGAGAAGCCGCCGCTGCCTTACTGGCTCGACGCTGCGTTCTATCGCGTTTTCGGCCAGAATGCCTTTGCCACGCACCTGCCCAATGCGCTGGCCATGCTTGGCTGCGCCTGGCTGGCATGGCTCTGGGCTGGCCGCGCATGGGGCCGCCGCGCGGGTTTCTACGCCGCTCTCGGTGTGCTTACGTCCATCGGGCCATTTCTCTTTACCCGCTTCGCCATTCCCGAGGCGCTGCTCAGTTTCCTGTTGCTGCTGGCCCTCTACTGCCTGCTGAGCGGCTTCGAATCGATCCGCCCTCTGCGTTTTTATGGCATGTGGATGGCGCTGGCGCTGGCGGTGCTGACCAAGGGGTTGATTGCGCCTATCTTCTTTGCCGCCGCGGCCATTCCGCTGCTGCTGGTCAGCGGCCAATGGCGGCGCTGGCGGGAGTTGAGGCCGGTCACCGGCCTGCTGCTGTTCCTGGCTATCGCCGCGCCCTGGCACATTCTGGCCGGCCTGGCCAATCCCGACCAGGGGCACCCGATCGGCAACCACCCCACAGTGGGCAACGTCCACGGCTTCTGGTATTTCTACTTCATCAACGAACACCTCTTCCGCTTCACCGGAGCGCGCTTTCCGCACGACTTCAACAAGCTGCCGTTTGTCTGGTACTGGCTGTTGCACCTGGTCTGGCTCTTTCCGTGGAGCCTGTTTTTACCGGCGCTGATTGCGGTTGCCTGGAAGACCCGACGCTACTGGATGCAGCACCTGCGCCGCGAGGGGGGCCAGACGCTGGACTTCTATCTGGACAACGCCGAGCGCGAAAATGCAGCCGCCTATGTTCTCCGCCTCAAGTTCCGTGTGCGCACAACCTGGCTGCTGAGCCTTTTTGCTGGCGCCATTCTGCTGTTCTTTTCTCTCTCGACCAACCAGGAGTACTACACCTTTCCGGCCTGGCCGCCGCTCATCATTTTGATTGCCGGCGTGCTGGCTGGGGTTGAGGAGCATCGCGTCCCGAGCGGCAACCCGCCCGGCAGCAAGCCGCTGCTCTCCACTGCCTGGCTTACGGGCGCGCAGGGCGTCTTTGCCGTAATAGGCGTGCTGAGCGCCGCGGCCCTGGGATGGGGGCTGTGGGAGTCGCGGAATCTGCCATTCGTGGACGACATCGGCACGCTGCTGGCGCACCGCGGCGTGGGCGACTACACACTCTCGATGTCGCACATCTTCGACCTTACCGGTCCGTCGTTTGCCGCGCTGCGGCTGCCCGCTGCACTGGCCGCCGTGGTTCTGCTGGTGGGTCCGGCCGTGGGCTGGCTGCTTCGGCTCAAGGGCAAGCACATGGCCGCTACGGTCAGCGTGGCTCTTACCTCGGCTGTCTTCCTGATTGCAGCGCACATCGCCTTCGCCCGCTTCGCGCCCATGCTCAGCTCCAAACAGTTGGCGGACGCCATCGTCCAGAAAGGCTCGCCCGCCGACTCCTTCATCATCTTTGGCGACCAGTCGGACGCCTCCTCGGTCGTCTTCTATGCGCACAGCTTCTTCCAAGGCAAGCCGGCGCTGCTGGTCGGGGAGCGCTGCTCACCGCACGGTGAAGGCTCGTCGCTGTTGTGGGGCTCCTGTTACCCCGACGCGCCGAAGATCTTCCTGAGCGAGGATCAGCTTTCCATGACCTGGGGCACTGGCGAGCGGAAATGGCTCTTCGCGCAGGACGTCAACCAGTCCAAAGCCGAGCAGTTGCTGGCCGGCCGGCTCTATCCGGTCCAATCCATCGCCGACAAGGCCCTGTGGACCGACAGGCCGCTGAAGTAGCGCATTTTCATGGATTGGGCAAGGTCCTGGGTGTCCCAAGCCTAGATTTGACACTTGGGAACAACAAACTTAACGAAACGAATTCATGCTGTCATACATCTGGTTATGTGCCGGATCGATCAAAGATGTGTCCGCGTTGAAGAACCACTCTACTCCGCCACCCGCATCTTGCCGCCGGGCAGCAGTTGGAAAATCCGGTTCCGCCACAGAATCCGGTTGTCTCCGTAACTGGCTACCCAGAAGCCGAAACCCATCAGATCGCGGATCGGGTAAAGCACCAGCAAGCCGAACCAGTCCTTATCGCGCACCACCAGGCCACCCACCGAAATCGAGAGAGCCAGTTGTGTCGCCACGCTCCAGCCGAACAGCGCCAGCCCCCACCACGGATGGCCCAGCGCCGCCGCTGCCGCCCATGCCAGCAGGCCATAGGGCAGACCGAAGGTCAGCCCCGTTCCCAGGTGTCCCTTGGGCCGCGAAAAGCGCGTGGACTTCATCCAGCGAACCTGATGTTTCAGCGAGGCCACAAAGCTTGAATTGATGACCATGTGGTCGATGGCGTGATGGCTCAGCACCACAGTCTGACCCAGTTTGAAGGTTTCGTTGCCCAGCACGAAGTCGTCTGCGCAATAGTCGGCCGCCACCCGGAAGCCGCCCATGCGGCGGATCGTCTCCCGGCGAAAGGCCATCGTCGGCCCCAGCACAAATTGCATTCCTTCCATGGAACGCGCCACCAGAACGCCGGAGGTCATTTCCACGCTCATGCCCACGGCTTCCAGCCGCGCCCACAACCCACCCTCAGCCGCCACGCCCCGATACGGGCAGCACATTGCGCCCACCTTTTCATCGGCAAAGGGCAGGGCGACGGCCCGCAGATAATCCGGCGTCACGCGCACATCGCTGTCGCTGACAACCAGAATCTCGTGCGTTGCCGCAGACTCCATGGCTTCCATCGAGGCCACTTTGGCGTTGACGTAATCCGGTTGGCCGCCAGTCGAGAGAAACAGAACCGGAATGTGCGGATAGCGCAGGGCTACCTGCCGCGCAGTTTGCAGACCGGCGTCGTCAGCCGAGCGGGCGCAGAACAGAATCTCGTACTCGGGATAATCCTGCTCGAAAAACGTGGTCAGGTGCGCTTCAAGGCCCGGTTCATCCCCGTTTACCGGCTTCAAAAGGGTCAAGGGCGGCGTAAACCCCGGCTGCGCGTTCTGACGGGCGCGTGTCCGCCCACGCTTCCACAGGTAGCCAGGGACGGCGGCCAACACCATGCCGGCAAAAACGGTAGACGTAATCAGGCCGAAGACGGCCAATGCCAGAAGGACGTAAGACATACGCATCTAAGAATACCTGCAAACAGGCAGGAGCATGGCCTCGAATCAGCACGCGTGCCGAAAAACAGGCTTGAATTACTTCGGAAAATTCAACACAAAGGCCAGATTCAGGCCTTAGGACTTGCGGCCGTTGGCGGGGGACTTGGCCACCACCAACGGCTTGCGTATCGGCACAATCGCTCCGTCTGAGCGGGGGGCGACCTGCTGGAAGTGCGTCAGCATCTCCGTGCGCACATATTCCACAAAGCTTTGCATCTGGCGGTTCATCTCTTCCATGCGCTCGCGCATCTGCAGGATGATGCCGATGCCGGCGATGTTGACGCCCAGATCGCGCGCCAGGTTCAGAATGAACTCCAGCCGTTCCAGGTCCTCGTCGGTGTAGAGGCGCGTGTTGCCCTCCGTGCGCGACGGCTTCAGCAGGCCCTCGCGCTCGTAGAGACGCAGCGTCTGCGGATGAATCTCGTACATCTCGGCCACCGCCGAGATCATGTACGCGCCTTTGGTTTTACGTTTTGCAGCCATTGTCTTTCCCGAATCAGCTTACCCTAATCTGCTGGCGCCGTGCGCCATGCTCCTTCGAACAGCCTCATAGCTTCTCAAACAGCGCCGCCCGCGGGTCCTGGGCGTTCAGCTTGGCCAGCTCGCGCATGATCTCGCGGCTGCGCTCGTCGTTGAGGTGCGGCACCACGACCTCGACGGTCACAATCTGGTCGCCGCGCTGACCGGGGTGCTGCGCGTTCTCCACGCCCCGCCCCCTCATGCGCAGCTTTTGCCCGCTCTGGGTGCCGGGAGGAATCTTCAACTGCGCGCGGACGTCGATGGTGGGCACGTCCACTTTGGCTCCCAAAGAGGCCTCGGGGACGGTTACCGGAACCGTCAGATGAATGTCGTCGCCCTCTCGCGTGAAAACAGGGTGCGTGCCGGTGCGGACGATGAGGTAAAGATCGCCGGCCGGGCCGCCGTTCAGCCCTGCGTTGCCTTTCCCTTGCAGGCGAATGCGCTGCCCGTCGCGGGTGCCGGCCTTGATGCGAAACTCGATTGGCTCGGTGCTGCTGACCACGCCCTCGCCGTGGCAGGTATGACAGGCATTGGTTATGTGTCCCGTTCCGTTGCACTGCGGGCAGTTAATATTGAACTTCATGCGCCCGCCCATCTGCGTCACCTGGCCCGTGCCGTTGCACTCCGGGCACTGCGTGAGCCCGCCGGTGTGCGCCTGGCCGTGGCAGGTGGGGCAGGCTTCCTGGCGATGCACCTGCAGCCGCGCCTGGCCGCCGCGGATGGCCGTCCAGAAGTCTGCCGTGGCCTGATATTCAAGGTCGGTGCCCGGCTGCGGTCCGCGCGGCTGCTGCGGCTGTTGCGCACCGGAGAAGATGCCGGAAAAAATGTCCTTGAAGTTGCCCCACGACTGTGAGCCCGCTCCCGCCTGCTGGCCTGGATGCTGCCCCGGACCGCTCTGGAAGCCCGTGAAGTCGAAGCCGCCAAAGTCCACCGGAGTGCCGCGCCCAGCGCCCCCTTGCCGCGCATACGCCGCGGCCTGCGCCGGGTCGATCTGGTCGGAGTAGAAACCAACCTGGTCATAGATCTTGCGCTTCTTCTCGTCGCTGATAACGTCGTTGGCCTCGGATATCTCTTTGAACTTCTCCTCGGCCCGCTTGTCCCCCGGGTTGACGTCGGGATGATACCGCCGCGCCAACTTGCGGAAGGCCTTGCGAATCTCCGTCGCCGTTGCTGTCTTCTTCACGCCGAGCGTGGCGTAATAGTCTTTGTTCGTGGTCGTGGGCATGGTCGCCTTTGAAATCTGATTCGGTTAAGTTGTTCGGCCAGGCATATCGAATGTCGCTGGCTATTTCGCAATCTGAAAATCGGCAATGCTGATCTTGGAAGATCAATCAAGCAACCACCCGTTGCGCCGCATCCTCAACTGCAAAGTGCGGCGCGCGCGGGCGAATTCCCTCGTGAATGGCACTCTCTCCCGCATCCGCGGCAGACTCCAGATCGAAATCCATCTGCAAGCGCATCCAGAACTCTGGCGACATATTGAAGTACCGGGCCAGCCTGAGCGCTGTATCCGCCGTAATTCCGCGCCGTTCCCGCACAATCTCCGAAATCCGCGTCACCGGCACGCGCAGTTCCATCGCCAGTGCATTGGACGAAAGCCCCAGCGGCTTCATGAATTCCTCGCGCAGCATTTCGCCCGGATGCAGAGCGGGCATCCGCGCGCCCTCATCCAGCTCCGCGCCCCCAAGCGCCGGCTCAGTGATAGTCGACAATCTGGACCTTGTAGGCATCCCCATCCCTCCACTCAAAGCAAATCCGCCACAGGCTATTGATGCGCAGACTCCACTGTCTCTCCCGGTTGCCTTGCAAGCGTTCGAGATGGTTGGCGGGCGGTTCAAACAGCTCTTCGACCCTCGAAACCCGGTGAATCTGCCGCAACTTGCGGAACGCCACTCGCTCAAAGGCCGCATACCGCCGGCTGTGACGATGGTGGAAGACCTGCTCGGTAACTGCGTCTGCGAACGAGCGAATCATGCTTAACGCTTATCGTAACACGAAAAGCGTTAAGCGGCCAAACCGAAATCAAGCGAAAACTGCCGCGCAATCTTCTACCGGACTCGCCGGAACGGCCTTGCGATGCTGATCAGAAGGTGAGCCATGCAGGTTTCAGCGATCATCCTTTTCGCTTCGTTCTATTCTCCCGCACATGGGCCGCGAAGAGGAGGATGGGTAACCTTTATACTTAGGTGTTTGCAGAATTTAGAGCGGCGGGCCGTTAAACGGCGCACCGAGAGGGAGCTGGCTTTGGCTCAGGCGGAGATTGGCATCATCGGCGGCAGCGGGCTTTACTCGATGCCGGGATTTACGAATGCACATGAGGAGCGCGTGGAGACGCCCTTTGGCGACCCTTCGGAGGCTTTTGTGCTGGGTGAGATGGGGGGGCGCAAGGTGGCCTTTCTGGCGCGGCATGGGCGCGGTCATCGCATCCTGCCCTCGGAGCTGAATTTCAGGGCCAACATCTTCGCCATGAAGAAGCTGGGCGTCGAGCGCATCCTGTCCATCTCGGCTGTCGGCTCGCTCAAGGAAGAGCACAAGCCGGGCGATTTTGTGATTCCTGATCAGTTCATCGACCGCACCTCCAAGCGCATTTCCACTTTTTTTGGCGAGGGGATCGTGGGCCACGTGGGCTTTGCCGATCCGGTGTGCGCCACGGTGGCGAAGGCCGCCGCAGAAGCCTGCGCGACGGTGGGCGTGGCAGGCCATTTGGGCGGGACCTATGTGTGCATGGAAGGGCCGCAGTTCTCGACCCGCGCAGAGTCGAAGCTCTATCGCAGTTGGGGCGCGGATGTGATCGGCATGACCAACCTGCAGGAGGCCAAGCTGGCGCGCGAGGCGGAAATCTGCTACGCGACCATCGCCATGGTGACCGATTACGACTGCTGGCGCGAAGGGCATGACGCGGTGACCATCGAGGAGGTTATTGCCGTCTCGCACCATAACGCCGAAAACGCCGCCAGGGTGGTGAAGGCCGCGGTGGCCGCGATTCCCGCCGAGCGCACCTGTGCTTGCGCCTCGGCTGCCAAGTACGCCGTGATGACCCAGCCGGACGCGATTCCGGCGGCGGCCAAGGAGAAGCTGAAGTTGCTGTTCGGGAAGTATCAGGGCTGGTAGCGGAGTTAGCGCGGCCGCGCCGCAAGCAGGTCAGCACAAATAAGTTAGAAAAGGAAGATTCATGGCGATTACCGTAGTAGGCAGCGTGGCTTTTGATTCCATAGAAACCCCGGCGGGGCGCAGGGAACGCTGCCTGGGCGGCGCAGCAACGTATTTTTCGCTGGCCGCCAGTTTCTTTACCGATGTGCGGGTAATCGCCGTGGTGGGCGAAGATTTTGGCGCACAGGAAGAAGCAGTCTTCGATGCGCGCAAGATCGACACGCGGGGCATTGAACGGGCCGCGGGCAAGAGCTTCTTTTGGGAAGGCTCTTACCTGGACAATCTGAACGAGGCCAAGACCCACGCGACTGATCTCAACGTTTTTGCGGCCTTCGAGCCGAAGATCCCCGGTTTATACCGGGACTCGAAATTCCTGTTTCTGGCCAACATCGATCCCGTCTTGCAACGGCGCGTGCGCGACGAGATGCCGGATGTGAAACTGGTGGCCGGCGACACGATGAACTACTGGATCAAGGATCATCGCGCGGCGCTGCTTGAAGTTCTGAAGGGGCTGGATATTCTGCTCATCAACGACACCGAGGTCCGCATGCTTGCCGGTGATGACAACTTGGTCAAGGCGGCGCAAGCGGTGCTGGCCCTGGGGCCGAAGGCGTTGGTGGTAAAGCACGGCGAGTATGGAGCGACGTTGTTCCACGGAGCTGATCCAAAGGACCACGGCACGAAGTGCTTCAGAGCCCCGGCGCTGCCGATGGAAGAGGTGGTGGACCCGACCGGCGCGGGCGACAGCTTTGCCGGCGGCTTCTTCGGTTACCTGGCCTCGCAGCCCGAGCAGACTCCGGCCGCCTTCCGCCGCGCCATGTTCTACGGCGGCGTGATGGGCTCGTTCGCGTGCGAGCGCTTCGGCACCGAGCGGCTCCAGAAGCTCACGCGCAAGGAAATTGACGAACGTTTCATTCTCTTCCGCGAGTTGACGCACCTTGATTGAGAAACCCAATTGCCGCGTGAATGGTCCTGAGTGGCTAGCTGTTCTGGCCTCCTGCGCCGCGGCTTCGCTTGCCGCAGTGGTGTGGAGCTGGCGCAACGGCGCCATGCTCAACTACGGCGACGCGGTGGCCCATCTGCACATTGCGCGGCGGGTCCTCGATGCGCGTCTGCCGCGTCTGAGCGAATTGGGCTCGGTGTGGCTACCCCTGCCGCATCTGCTGCTGCTGCCCTTCGTTCAGGTTTATAGCTGGTGGGCCAGCGGATGGGCTGGCGTGATTCCGTCGGCGCTGGCTTACATGGCCGCGTGTGCGGGCGTTTACCGGCTGGCGCGGCACTGGTTGCGGCCTGCGCCCTCTGCGCTTGCGCTGGCCTTTTTCGCGCTGAATCCCAACCTGCTCTACCTGCAAACCACGGCCATGACCGAGCCGCTGTTTTTGTGCGAGATGGTGTGGGTTGTGGTCTGGCTGGTGAAGTGGCGCACGAGTCTTGATGCGGACCAAGGAAAAGCCCATCGCCTGCTCTGGCTGATTGCGGTGGTGCTGGCGGCCGCGGTGTTTACGCGCTACGACGGCTGGGTGATGGCTCTTGTGGTCTGGGCGTGCATGGGCCTGGTTCTCCTCCGCCGTGGCAGGCTGCGTTCCTGGAGTTTCTGGCTGGCAAGCATGCTCGTGGTGGCCGCGCCGGTGACGTGGTTCGTTTACAACGCCGTATCTTTCGGCGATTGGCTCTACTTTGCGCGCGGGCCGTATTCGGCCAATGCTATTGAAATACGCACGGCCTCGCATGGCGCGGGGCCGCCGCATCCGGGGTGGCACAATCCCTGGGTCGCCGAGCTCTTCTTCATCAAGGTTGCGGAGATGGATGCGGTCGCCGCGGCATGGGGCAACGTGCTGCTGGCCGTGAGCTTTCTGGGAATGGTCTGGGCCTGGCTAACGGCGCGGCGGCGCGGGCTCGCGTGGGCGCTGCTTTTGTGGTTTCCGGTTCCGTTCTATGCGTATTCGGTGGCCTATGGGGCGGTACCAATTTTTCTGCCGCCGTGGTGGCCGCACTCCTGGTACAACACGCGCTACGGGATGGAGATGCTGCCAGCCTTTGCTCTGGGGCTGGGTTTTGCAGCGCAGTTCGCGCTGGCCGCGGTCAATGAGTTCAAGCCGCGCGAGTTTGATCCGCGCTGGGTGCGAACCGCGGCAGGCGCGCTCTTTGCGGTCCTCGTCCTGAACGCAGCGCAAATGGTGCGCGAGCGTCCGCTGGTTTATGTCGAGGGTACGAAGAACCTTGCTTCGCGGCGGGACTTCGAGAAGGAGATTCCTCCGGCGCTCCGGGCGCTGCTGGCCGAGAGGCCGGGAGCCACGGTGCTGATGGGAACGTCGGTCTACCCAACTCTCGTCGCGTTGACGGGAATTCCGTTTCGCCAGACGATCAACGAGAGCGATCTCTGGATCTATCACGATGCGCTGGCCGCGCCGGCCGCTCACGCAGCCATCGTGCTGGCCTTCGACGGCGATGAGATCGACCAGGCGGTGAAGGCGCATCCCGAAGGTTTGACGGCGGTTCGACGCTTCACACAGGCCGGGCAGGCGCCGGGAACGCTTTACGTCTCCGGTACTCCTGCTGCTGGTCAAGCGCCGCCAGCCTCACCCGCCCAGGTGGAGCGGTGATAGCATCGTTTTTGGAAGTGAATGAGCGGGAAGCTGGCGCGGTTCGCGCATATTTGAGTTTTGAATGGTTGCGCGGAAAGCTGTTCTCCAAGCCAGTCATCAACGCGCTCATCACTTTCCGCGATACGGAGGAAGATTGATTCCCTTTGCAAAGGCTCACGCCTGTGGCAACGACTTTTTGATTGTGACCGAAGAGGCCGCAGCGGGCCGAGACTGGCCGGAATTGACGCGGCGGCTCTGCGCGCGCAATACCGGCATCGGCGCCGACGGCATCGAGTTTTTCAAATGGACCGGCCCCAGTTCCGGCCGCATTACCCTGCACAACGCCGACGGCTCCATCGCCGAGATCAGCGGCAACGGCACGCGCTGCGTGGCGGCGTGGATGGCACAGGAGCGCGGCTTCAAGCCGGGCGACGAGTTGCACATTGAGACCGATGCGGGGCTGCGCATTTGCCACGTGAATGAGTTGAAGACCGACGGCAGATTCACAGTGCAGGTGACCGCAGGAATGGGCATTCCCTCGTTCGAGCAGCACAGCGTCAGGCTGGCCAATGAGATGTGGGTCGCGGGCGTCACGGTCTCGACAGGAAATCCGCACTTCGTCATTCTGGTGGACAACGCCGAGTTTGCCGTGGGCCGGAAGACCTGGCTGGAAATTGGCGAGGAGATTTGCGTTCATCCTGATTTCCCTCATCAGACGAACGTCGAATTCCTGCGCATCGTGAGCCCAACAGAGATTGAGATTCGCATCTTCGAGCGCGGCGTGGGGCCGACCACCTCTTCCGGCACAGGAAGCTCAGCCTGCGCCACTGCAGCCATCGGCGTGCATGGTTGCAGTTCGCCGCTCACGGTCGTTGCTCCCGGCGGCGCGCAGACCATCGAGTGGCGTGGACCGGAGACGGAGTTGAAGCTCACCGGACCGGCGGCGATGATTGCCCGCGGAGAGGCCTGGGACGCATGACCGCCTTGCTGAAGCCGCATATTGTTCCGAGCGACGCTCAAGTAGCCGTGGTTTCTCCGGCCTCCTCGCCGCAGCCCGAGCGCGTGGAGCGCGGATTCGCGGCCTTGCGCGCGCTGGGATTTGCGCCGCAGGCCTCCGAGTACCTTCTCGCTCGCGGGCCGCTTTACTTTGCGGGAAAATCCGAGATGCGGCTCAGCGACCTGCACCATGCCTTTGAAGACGATCAGTTGCGCGCCATCTTTGCGACGCGAGGCGGCTACGGATCGAACATGCTGCTCGACGAACTGGACCTTGATCTGATAGCCGAAAACGCCAAGCCGCTCATCGGCTTCAGCGATCTGACCGCGCTGCAATTGTGGCTGCTCGATCAGATTCATCTGCCGGCCTTTCACGGTCCCATGCTTTCGGCGGATTTTGCGCGCGAGGACGGAGTTCATCTAGCCAGCCTGCAGGCGGCGCTCGGCGGCAAACCCTATAAAGTTGGCGCGCCAGAGGGCTTGCGGCCCTTGCATCCCGGCCGCGCGCGAGGCACGCTTTATGGCGGCTGCCTCAGCATTCTGGTGTCTCTGCTGGGCACGCCCTTTGAGCCGCAGACCGAGGGCAAACTCCTCTTCCTGGAGGATGTGAACGTCAAGCCTTACCAGATTGACCGCATGTTGTGGCAACTGTCCGAGGCGGGCAAGCTGGATGGCGTCCGCGGCATCGTTTTCGGCGAGATGCTGGATTGCGTTTCGCCCGGCGCGCCGCCCGAACTGCTCAATCAGGCGATTCTGCGCGCCCTTGAAGACTTCACCGGGCCGATCGCCATCGGCCTGCGCAGCGGCCACGTTTCCCGCCAGAACGTGACGCTGACTTTTGGCGTGGAGGCTGAATTGCTCGTTCAGAAAGAAGCCCAACTGCAATTGATCGAGCCGGCGGTGATTGCATGACGAAACAGCCCCGGCACATTCATTTGAGCGGCATCTGCGGCACCGCCATGGCCTCGCTGGCGGGGCTTTTGCAGTTGGAAGGCCATCGTATCACGGGCTCCGACAAGGCGGCCTATCCTCCCATGAGCGGCTTGCTCGAAGGGCTGGGAATTCCGGTCTTCGAGCCTTACGCCGAGGTGAATCTCGATCCCGCGCCCGACCTGGTCGTGATCGGCAACGCTCTCTCGCGCGGCAATCCGGAGATCGAGCGCGTGCTTGACGAGCGCATCCCGTTCACCTCGATGGCGGCTCTCTTGCACGAGGAGTTTCTCGTCGGGCGCGAGTCGCTCGTTGTTGCCGGCACGCACGGCAAGACGACGACCACCAGCATGTTGGCTTGGATCTATCAGGTCGCCGCGCGCGAGAATTCTGCGCTGGAGCCATCATTTTTGATTGGCGGCGTGGCGGAAAATTTCGGCTCAAGTTTCCAGCTCCGGCCCACGCGCACCTTCATCGTGGAGGGCGACGAATACGATACGGCCTTCTTCGACAAGGGACCGAAGTTCTTGCATTATTTTCCCGACGCGCTGATTCTGACCCACGTGGAGTTCGACCACGCCGACATTTACGCGGATCTGGAAGCAGTGAAGACGGCCTTCAAGCGGCTGGTGAACCTGGTGCCGCGCAGGGGCCTGATTGTGGCCTTTGACGGCAACGCGAACGTGAGCGAATGCGTGGAGCACGCGCTGTGCCGCGTCGAGCGTTACGGATTCAGCGAGGGCGCAGAGTGGCGCATCCGGAACTTGCGCCACGAGGGCGGCCTGACGCGCTGGGAGGTTTGGCGCGCGGGCGCATTGTGGGCGGAGTTGGAGATGAGCCTCGCCGGCGAGCACAACGCGCTGAACGCGACCGCGGCGGCGGCGCTGGCCACGGGGCAGGGAATCGCCAAGGATGCAATCGTGGCGGCGCTGGCGACCTTCAAAAATGTGAAGCGGCGGCTGGAGGTGCGCGCCCAGATCGGCGGCGTCACGGTGATCGAGGACTTTGCGCATCACCCCACGGCCATTCGCGAAACGCTCAGGGCGCTGCGTTCCGCTTATCCGCAATCGCGTCTGTGGGCAATCCTGGAGCCGCGCTCGAACACGCTCCGGCGCAAAGTGCTCGAATCGGATCTGATCGAGAGTTTGCGCCTGGCCGACCGCGTGGTGCTGGCCGCTGTTTATCAGCAGCAGCGCATCCCGGAGGCCGAGCGGCTGAACCCGGAAGAGGTGGTGAGCGCGCTAAATGTGGCCGGAACCAAAGCCGCGCTCTGCCCGGATGTGGAAGCGATTTTGAAGGAAGTAGTGCCGCAACTCGAAGCCGGCGACGTGGTGGCCATCCTCTCCAATGGCGGCTTCGACGGCATCTATGAAAAACTGCCCGCGCGCCTCAGGGAACGCCAGGGCTGAAGGTTCAAAGGTTCTATGATTTCTTCTCTATTCGCGCTCGTTACAATTGTCGCGCTCAGCATTCCCTCGGCGGTGATCTTCATCCCGCTGGCCATGATCACGGGCGACATCATGCCGCTCTATCGCGTCGGCAATCGGATTGCACGCGCCGGTTTGTGGATGGCCGGGGTTCGCGTGGTGGTTGTGGGCCGGGAGCGCATCCCTGCAAACACGGCCTGCATCTTCATGGCCAACCACGTCTCGAATCTTGATCCGCCGGTGCTGATTCCCATGATTCCCGGCCGCATTTCATCTTTTCTCAAGCGCTCGCTGATGAGCCTTCCCGCGCTGGGATACGCGATGAAGCTGGCTGAATTTATCCCAGTGGATCGCGCCGGTAGCACGGCAAACGCCAAGAGAAGCGTTGACGCCGCCAAAGCAGTGCTGGCCAAAGGCATTCACATCACTACGTTTGTGGAGGGCACGCGCTCGAAGGACGGCCGCATGCTGCCCTTCAAGAAAGGCCCGTTCTACCTGGCAATGGAGAGCGGCGCGCAGTGCCTTCCGGTTTCCATCCATGGCACTGAAACCATGATGGCCAAGGGCAGCATGCGCATCAAGCCGGGCACGGCGCACATCGTTTTCCACGAGCCGATCAACCCGTGCGATTATGCGACGCGCGAGGAGTTATCGCAGGCCGTGCGCGCGGCCATCAATTCGGGGTTGCCGGAGTGGATGCGGAACTAAGGACCTACTATTGCACGACTGCGTTATAGCCGTCGTTGAGCAGCTTCTGGCGCGTTGCGTATGCGTCGTTGCGGCTGCTGAAGGGGCCTATCCGCACGTGGAACTGCCCGTCGGCGGCATCGCGGCGGACAGCAGCCACATAGCCCCGCTTGCGCAGCGCGCCGACCAGCACATCGGCGTCCTCCTGATGCGAAACAATAGCAATCTGAACCATCAGCGCGCTGGTTGACGCGGTCTTGAGCGCCGGGGCAGGCTGACCGGATGCGGGTGTGGAGGCCAAAGCAGGCCTCACAACCGGCTGGGCGGCGTTGGCGCTGGAGGAGGGCATCACGCCGGCATTCTGTGTTCCGGCGGGGGCAGCGTCTTTTGCATCAGTCGCGGACTGATTGCCCGCTGCGCCTTGCGATTTGGAGATGGCCTGCGGGGTTGCCGAAGGCTTGGCAAGCGAACTGGAAGTGGGCAAAGAAGCTCCAGCGCCGGATTGCTGGGCGGCTAATGCATTGTGAGTGCTATGGCTGCCTATCGTGTAGCCCAGCCCGAAGCAGAGGCCGCACAGCAGCACGAGGCCAAAAAAGAGTCCCAGCAGCAGCATCGGGCCGAGTGTCAGCTCGGTGTCGCGCCGGTGCTGGCCTGGTTTGAAATCTTCCTCGTCAAAGACTTCGTGCATAACTGTCCTCGAGCCTTCAGCGGAACTGGAAAAAAGCGTGGCCCGGCGCTCAACTTCTATTGCCGGCACTCCCCGGAAGCGGGTTGCCGAATGAATGCCCCACGGACGAAGTGTCCGTGGGGCTCTGATCCATCAAGTGAGTCTATAGGCAATTCCAGCCAGCCTACTTCTTTTCCGCGTCTGCCTTGGCGTCTGACCTGGTCAGGGCCGATAAGCCCAGCTTGTTGAAGAGCGTCATCATCTCCATAGGCAGCGGGAAGACGATGGTGGTGTTCTTTTCGACGCCGATCTCGGTGAGGGTTTGCAGGTAGCGCAACTGAATGGTGATGGGCTCGGTGGCCAGCAGGGCGGCGGCGTCCACGAGCTTCTGGGCGGCGTTGAACTCGCCCTCGGCGTGAATGACCTTGGCCCGCCGTTCGCGTTCTGCCTCGGCCTGTTTGGCCATGGCGCGCTGCATCTGTTCGGGCAGGTCCACCTGCTTGACTTCGACAGAGATGACTTTGACCCCAAACGGTTCGGTGCGCTGGTCGATGATGGACTGGATTCTCAGGTTGAGCTTGTCGCGGTGGCTGAGCAGCTCATCCAGTTCGACCTCGCCCAGCACCGAGCGCAAACTGGTCTGTGCCAACTGTGAGGTCTGGTAGACGTAATCGACTACCTTGATGGCGGCGTCGTAGGGGTTGACCACGTAGAGCGTAACCACGGCGTCCACCTTGAGCGTGACGTTGTCGCGGGTAATCACGTCCTGGGGTGGAACCACGAAGACCTGCTGGCGCAGCGAAATACGCACCATCTGGTCAAAGGGACGGAAGACCAGGATGATGCCGGGACCCTTGGGCACCGGCAGAGCGCGGCCCAGCCGGAAGATGACTCCGCGCTCGTACTCGCGCAGAATCTTGATGGAGTTGAGCAGGTAGAGGACGATGATCGCGATGAAGATCAGAACGGCCGTATTCCCATCAGACATTTGACTTTCCTCACTCAGGACGGATTCTACTCCACTTGTGTTGATGCAGGCGATTGCGGATTTCTTCGCGGTTCGGCAGGCTCGACTTGCAAGAGGTATTGCTCACATCCCACCACGCGCAGCGGCGCGCCGGCCGGTACGGGCTCAGTGGTTACGGCGCGCCAGATTTCGCCCTCCACCAGCACCCGGCCCTCGAGGTTCAGCGGCTCCATGGCTGAGGCGCGGCTGCCCACCAGGGCCGATGGACCCAGGCGTGCTTTCATGCGCCGGGCGCGCACCACAAGGCGAACGAGAAATACAGTGATGGACCCGAAGGCGGCGCTGACAGCGACGGCTACCCATAGGTTGATGGCCAGCTCCGGAACAGGCGCGTTCACCAGCGTCAGGGTTCCAAAGGTAAGGCAGACAATTCCAGCGATGGCCAGCGCCCCGTGGCCGCCAAACTTGGCTTCCAGAATCAGCAGCACCAGCGCCGCCACCAGCAGCAAAACAGCCGTGTAGTTGATGGGCAGCAGATTCAGCCCAAAAATGGCCAGCAGCACCATGAGCGTGCCCAGCGCGCCTGGCACGATGGTGCCGGGGGCGTTGAATTCAAGATAGATCAGCAGCGCTCCGCTCACCAGGAATAGCAGGGCGATGTTGGGATTGACCAGCCAGCCGAGCAGCGCATCCCGCAGGCTGGGCTGCAGTTGTTCGATTCGGGCCCCGGTCAGATGAAGCACCAGTTTGTTTCCGTCCATGCGGGTAATCTCGCGGCCATCGAGTGCTCTCAGCAACTCCCAGTCGTTCGAAGCGGTCAGGTCGATCAGGTGCTGGTCCAGCGCCTCCTGGGCGGTGTAGGAGTGCGACGTGTGGACGGCGGCCTCTGCGGCTTCGGCATTGCGGCCACGGCGTGTGACGTAGGAGCGCAGAAAGGCTTCTGCGTCGTTCTCGATCTTCTGGGTCATGGTCGCGTCAGGCTGTGGGCCGAACTCGATCACTGGGTGGGCCGCTCCGGCATTGGTGCCGGGGGCCATGGCGGCAATGTCGGCCGACTCCAGCAGGAAGAAACCCGCCGAGCCGGCGCGCGCGCCCGCAGGAGCCACATAGACAATGATCGGAACCTTGGAGGAGAGAATGGCGCCAGCCATGGTGCGGGTCGAGTCTAGCAGGCCGCCCGGCGTGTCCAGTTCAATCAGCAGGGCACGTGCGCCGTCCGCGTTGGCGCGCGCGATGGCCCGGTTCAGCTCGCCCTGCGTGACCGGCTGAATCGTGTCGGAGAGGATGAACTTGTCGACAAATGGCTGCTCGGCAGTCGCCGGAGTGGCCAACCCGCAGGCCATCAGCCCCGCTATCCAACCCAGACCAACCCAAACGGCGAACCTGCTTGGCTGCTGAACCATGGCTTGCTCCTTCAGGGCCTGTCGGCTGGCCCAACCGCTGTATACTCCACCTTCGGCGCGGTTTCATCGCGGCCAATGTGGCAGACGCCCTTATTTCTTTTGCCCTTCGCCGACCTCGATCTTTCGCTGCAGCTCCAGGGCCGTGTTGCTCTTCGGATCGATCTTCAGAGCCTCGTCGAGCTCGTGTTTTGCCTCGTAGAGATGACCCACGGCCAAATCCAGCCGCCCCAGCACCAGGTACGCATCGACCGAGGGCATCAATTCCAGGGAGGCGGTAGCTTCTTTGCGGGCCGCATCGGCGTCGCCGGTGCGCTCGCGAACTTCAGCCAGTCCGGCGTGGGCGGCAGCGACCCTCGAGTCGGCAGCCACGGCGCCCAGGTAGAGCCGCTCGGCTTCCAGCAGCAGTCCGCGGTCCAGATATTCCTTTGCCTGCGCGGAGAACTTCTGCGCGCGCTCTGATGGTGGAAGCGCGGCCAGCCGCGAAGCATTGATCTGGTCCATCATCTGCGCGGCCTGACGGAAAGCTGCGGCGTCAAAATTACGCTCGATGCGCTCCAGCGGATCGACCCTGGCCTCAACTTCTTCTTTTGCCTCGCCCGGCTTTTCCGCGCCAGCGGCAGGTGGAACAACCGGCGCTTTGGCCGCTCCGGGCTTCGCAGTTTCTGTCCAGGCCTTCTGAACCGCCTGGGCCTCGCCATCACTGGGGCGCAGCCGCAGGCACTGGGCCAGTTCCGCCAAGGCTTCGGCGGCGTCGCCGTGGCGCTTGAGGCTGATGGCCAGGTTGAAGTGATAGTCGGCCCCGTTGGGATCGGCGGCCGCAGCCTGGCGGAAAAGCGGAATGCCATCCTTGCCGCGGCGGGCCAGGGCGACTCCCTGGTTGTTCAGAACCGCTGCCAGCGGCAGCACGCGGGCCACCTCGGCAAAGGCTTCCTCGGCATGGGCATAGTCGCCAGAGAATAAAAGCGAAAGTCCGCGGTAGAAGCCAGCCTCGAGAGCATCGGAACCGTTGCGGCCCACCTTGGCGAAAGCCAGGGCGGCCTGCTCATACTGCTGGCCGGCATAGTCCTCGCGGCCCAGCGCCATCCAAGCCTGGCTGAACTGCGGGTTGAGCACGACGGCCGAGTTCAGGTGGCGGAGTCGCTCCGCCTGATCGGGCTCGGTGATGCCGCGAATGTATTGCTCGAAGGCGTCCAGGCGCATTCCGGAACTGGCGGCCACAAATGTCTCTTCAGCTACGTTGAAATCGGGGTCGAGCTGCCGGGTCAGCTTCCAGGCCAGCGTGTTGAAAACTGAAAGCAGATCGCGCATCTCGCCGCGGGCGCTGACCGGCTGGCTCATGCGCAGGTGGGGCACGTCCACCAGTTGCGCCTCGGCCACAATGCCGCTTCCGTCGGTCACATAGCTGCCCACAATGATCGAATCGGCGTCCAGCGTTTCGGCCAGCTTGAGCGAACTGGCGCGGGAGGGGTGAAAGCCCTGTGGCAGCCCCAAGTGGTCCAGGGCATACATGCGGTCCGCGCGGCTCATGGGGGCGAAGCCAGCCGAGGCCAGGCGGTTTCTCAGAATCTCCGCTGAGGCCTCGCGAATCCACTCCATGCTGGGTTGCCCGGTGCGGTTGTCAAAGGGCAGCACCAGCACGATGCGGCCGCGATTTCCGGCGGGCTGGTCAATCTCCGCAGCCGTCTGGGCGCAGGCGCAAACCGGAAAAAAGAGGGCCAGCGCAAGGCACAATCCCAAGGGGGCGGCCAGTTGCCTAACCCGGCCTGAACGAAATAGAGGAAAGGTAATCACGACAGGCTGATTATATGCGTTGCGGCCTGCGGGCGTGGGCTGAGAGCGAGGCCGTTGAGGGAATGGCTGGCCAACGGAAGAGACTCCGTGTGCCGGCAGTCTTCCAACCCTTCAGGACCCGGTGCGGTGCTGTCCAGGTTATTTCCTGGTCCCCGGCAACAGGCTCTTGAGCCTGTCCATCAGTCCCGGTTTGCCTGCTTGCCTGCTGGCCGGGGGCTTGACAGCCGAAGAGACCGGCGCTGCGGCCGGAGCGGCTGGTGTGGCGGCGGACTGCGCATTTTGCGGCTTCGCACCTTTCCGTGCCGGAGCAGGTCCTTTCGCGGTTCCAGGCAACGGCGTGGTTCCATTCACCACATTGGCCGCCGAGAGCGTCGGCACCGTTTCGTTGCCGTTCTTCACGAGGATCGAAATTCTCCGGTTGGAGGGATCGGTGGGATTGTCTTTTACGCGCAACATCTGGTCGGCGTAGCCGCGCACCTGCGATACTTGGTTCGAGCGCACGCCGGCCTGTTGCAGCAGCCGGCGCGCGGAGTTGGCGCGGTCGGCTGAAAGATCCCAGTTGCTGTAACCTGTATTGCTATCGCTGGCGTATGGCGTCGAATCGGTGTGGCCCTCAAGCAGCAGGGAATTGGGCAGAGTTTTCAACTCCGCAGCCAACAGAGTCAGAAGCTCCTGCCCGTTTGCATTCAGCTTCGGGCTTCCAATCTCGTAGAAGGTTTCCTTCTTGCCCTCAATCAGCTCAATGCGCAATCCCTCGGATGTGATCGTCATCTCAATCTGGCTGGAGAGCTTTTCCAGATCCTTCCGTGCCTTGATTTCCTGCTCCAGCTTTTCTTTCAGCTTATCCATCGGGCCGGCCGTGGCCGAGGAGCTGGCGGTTTCGCCCGTGCCGCTCAGTTGAGTGCCCATCAGCTTGCCGGTTCCCTTGGGATCGTTGAAGTAGCCGGCCACGGCCTTTTTGATCTGCTCGCTGGAGTTCATCAGCCAGAGCACGATAAACAGAGACATCAAGGCGGTGACAAAGTCGGCATAGGCAACCTTCCATGCGCCGCCATTATGGCTGCCGCCATGGCCGACGACTTTCTTGATGACGATGATCGGTTGGCTCTTGGTTGCAATCATGCCCTGTGCCTTTCTGGAAACAGCTTCGCGGACCTTATGCCGCCACGGCCTGTTCCATGCTGGCCGCGTGGCTCTTACAGCTTTTTTCCATCTCGTCGAAGCTGGGCCGCACATGCGCGGGAATCGCGCGCCGCCCCATCTCGATGGCGATCATCGGAGCCGAACCCTTCAGAAAGGAGAGCATCAGCACCCGCAGCACATGCAAGTATTCGTTTTGCCCCTCAGCGGTCTTGGCCATGGCGGAGCTCAACGGTCCGATCACGCCGTAGCAGAGCAGAATGCCCAGGAAAGTGCCCACCAGCGCCGCCGCCACTTTCTTTCCGATTTCCTCTTGCGGGCCGCCCAGGGCGCCCATGGTGATGACGATGCCCAGCACGGCCGCCACGATTCCCAGCCCCGGCAGCGCATCCGCCACCGTGCTCAGGGAAGCGACCGGCTGCGTCGCCTCGTGGGCCAGGACCTCCATGTCAAGATCCATCATCTGGTCCATGTCGAACGGTTCCACGCCTCCGGTGATGGCCATGCGCAGCGTGTCGCAGACAAAGTTCCGCGCGGGATGGTCGCCGAGAAACTCCGGATAGTTTTTGAAGATGGCGCTCTTCTCAGGCTCTTCCACGTCCATTTCCACGCTCAGCAACCCCTCTTTGCGCACCTTGTTCAGAAACTGGTACATCATCTTGAGCGTGCTCAGGTAGCGCTCTTTGCCGAAGGGCGAGCCCTTCAGCAGGCCCGCCAGCGCATGGGCGATGTCCTTGATGATGTGCATAGGATTGGCCGTCAGCAGCGTGCCGGAGGCCGCGCCGACGATGATCAGCACTTCGGCCGGCTGCATCAGGACGTGGATATTACCCTTCTCCATCAGAAAACCGCTGATGATTGATCCGAAGACGACCAGAATCCCTAGGATGGCGAACATGACGGCCTCCCTGGCGCGGACGTAATCTGGTTCCCGCCTGCATGAAAGCTGGTCTGCATTGCAGCTTTCGCCCTTTCCAGCAAATCAGCCAAATTCCCCTCCCGTTCCGCCTGCGCAGCGCCGATGCTCACGGTGATCGACACCCGGTCACCCCACCAGCGGAAGTCCGCCGTTCGGGGCAGGCCAGCCAGCAACTGTGCGTGGGCCGCCAGCATCTTCGGTGTCCGTTCGTGCGACAGCACCAGAAACTCATCGTCGCCCCAGCGCGCCATCTCTTCCGCTGGCCGCAGCCCCCGCGCCAGCGTCCGCTCCACCTTTCCAAGCATTAACTCGCACGCGCCGGCGCCGTGTGTCCTCCGCAGATCGGGGGCCTGATCGACGGCAATCCACAGGACGCCGAACGTCTCTCCGCCTTGCAGAAAGTCTTCAAACAAAGCAGTCAGGCGGTCTTCAAACTCGGCCTGATCCGTCTCCACTCTGGAGCCCTCGCTGCACTCTCCATGCGGCAAAGCATCCAGGCTCTCGGCGGGATGAAAGACGACTTCCAGGCCGATGCGCTCACCCAGCCCGTCGCGAAGCACCAGTGCCCGCATCATCGCAGGCACCTCGTGGCCCAACTTGTGTTCCAGGTGAACCAGTGTGCCGTGTCCCACCGGCGCGCCCATGCACAGTTCCTGCTCTCTTGACCGTGCCCCGCCGAGCAGCGGCTCCAGCGCCGCAGGCGTGGAACGCCCCAACAAGTCCAGGCTTGTGTGCCCGGTAATGGCCTCCGCTGCCCGGTTCCAGACAACCAACTGGCCTTCCATGTCGAGCAGTGCGAGTCCTTCCGGGTAACTATCCAGCGCGGCTTCAAGAAGTTCCTTGCGGTCGGCCATCCGTGCCTCTCCATTTGCTACATCGGCGCGGATCTGGCCGACTTCACTGCCTGGCGGAGAGGAAGAAAAGGTTTGATTTTGCTAATGGAAGAGAACGCCGGCCTGGGGCCAGAGAGTCTTCGAAACGGCGTCCGGCGCAGCCCCTGCCTCCGGCCTGCGATCCCCATGCATGAACAGATACCAAAGACGCCAGTCGCGAATTATCGTGACCGTCCGCGCTGGCAGGCTGTAATCTCGTCTTAGGAAAGTTCGCTGGCCGGCACGAGGTTCTTTTCGACCGATCACCATCGGAACACGCATCGGCCTTGAGCGTTGCAGATTGATACACTCCGAGGTTTTTTGGTAATGTGCCGATAGTGTTCCAGAGAGTAGAAGCTGTGTCTGGGTCTGAGAAGCTGTTTCTGGCGCGGCCGAAGAGCAAAGCGGGAAGATTTGAATCTGGTTTTTGGATTAAGGAACGGATAGGGCGTACACGATGAACAAGGTCATCCTGGCCGATTCGCAGGCGATTTTCAGGGCAGGCACAGCCAAGGTGCTTGCCATGGACGAAGACGTGCGCATCATTGCTCAATGCTCCGACCTTGACCGCATGCATCACGCCGTCACGACATTTCCCGGCTCCATTGTTTTGTTTGCCGCCTCGCTGCGGCCAAATATGCAACGAATGCGCACGCTGCTGGAGACCACCGGCAGCCTCGGCATTGTGATTGCCGAGAACAATGAGACTGCGGCGTCTTACATGCAGCAGGGCCTTCGTGGCGTAGTCTTCCGCAATGTGACCGGGCCCGCCCTGGCAGAGTGTGTGCGCTCGGTTGCAGCCGGCGGCACATGGGTGCCTCCGCAACTCATGATGGCCGACTCGCCCGAAGAAGACATGGTGGGTACGCGGGTCCGAGACCGGCTTACCCCCAAGGAGATGCGCATTGTCGCGCTCATCGTCCAGGGCTGCAAGAATCGCGAGATCGCCAACCGGCTCAAGACCACCGAGCAGGTCATCAAGAACTACCTGCGCTCCATCTACGACAAGACCGGAGTCGGCGACCGGCTCGAACTGGCGCTTTTTACCATTCACCACCGCGTGCTGGCGGCGGCTGCCGCCGACGTGGGCAACAAGCTGGATGCCGAGGAAGCTGCCGCGCCGTCGGCTGTGGCCTAGATTCCGCAAATGCTATAGCGCCACTCCTCTGGAGTCGCACGCGCTACTCGCTCTTGATGACCGTAGCCTGATTTGCTACATACGTTACGGTCCAGTGCTTGCCGGCCTGGTCGTAGGTCACGGTGCGGTCGCCTTCCCTGCTGCCGTCCACCTGCAGATTCCGCCCGATCGCCATGCGCGTCTCTACCTCGCTCATTCCCGGTTTGACCTGGTGCGCATCGATTGCCGCCCACACATCCTTCGGCCAGTGGTCATAAATCGTGTGCGGATCGTCGTAGTAGAACAGCAGATCGGAATAATACGCTTCCTCGTTGCCCTGCATGTAGCCGATGGGCGTGGCATAGAGAGCCGCGCCGCCCGGCAGCGCGAAGACGGCAAAGGCCTGCCGGCTGCCGTGCTCCATGTAGTCCTCCACGCTGGCGGGAACGGCTGCCTTCACAATCTTCTTTACTTCCATCCGCTGCGCCGCGGGAATCACCCCCACCCGCTTGGCAAACACCACTTGCCCGCCCGCGTAGGGGTAGTAGGGCATCTTGTATCCGTTCTTCATCCACACCGCGGTGCCTTCCAATCGCAGCGTGTCTTCAAAGTGCGCCGGAAAGAACTCCCGCATCACAACCAGGTCGTCCTTGCTCAGCGTCTGGCGGGCATTGTCCTGAGGAATTACTCCTGGATTTTGCCGATGCCTCCACACGGAAAGAAGATAGATGCCGCCAACAGTCAGCGTAACAAGAAGCGAAATGAGCACGATTTGACGGTTTTTCACTCGTCCTCCGAATGGACTTCATTTGTCGCGGATGCTGCGAAACTATAGCTTCTCCGCTACGCTCTTGGCCTGGGTAAACAGCAGCAGGTAATCCGGGCCGCCGGCCTTCGAGTCGGTGCCGCTCATGTTGAAGCCGCCGAAGGGGTGTGCTCCCACCATCGCGCCGGTGCATTTGCGATTGAAATAGAGGTTGCCCACGTGGAACTCGCGGCGCGCGCGGTTGAGCTTTTCGCGGTCGGTCGAATAGATCGAGCCGGTGAGGCCGTACTCGGTGTTGTTCGCCACCTTCAGCCCTTCTTCGAAGTTAGTGACTTTGATGAGCGCCAGCACTGGGCCGAAGATCTCTTCCCGGGCGATGACGGCGTCCGGCGCCACGTCGGCAAAAACTGTGGGCTCAATGTAATAGCCGCCGTCTTCGCCTATAAGGGCGTGGCCGCCTGCAATCAGGCGGCCTTCCTTCTTGCCGGTTTTGATGTAGTCCAGGATCGAATCGAGCGCGCCTTCGTTGATGACCGGGCCGAGGTTGTGATTTTCCGCCGGATCGCCCACCGTCAGTTGCGCCACACGCTCCCGCAGATGCTCTACAAAGACGTCGTAAATGGGCTCTTCGACAATGGCCCGCGAACAGGCCGAGCACTTTTGCCCGCTGAAGCCGAAGGCCGAGGCCACGACGCCTTCGACGGCTGCGTCCAGATCGGCGTCGGCTAAGACCAGAATCGAGTTCTTGCCGCCCATCTCCAGAATCGTCCGCTTGATCCAGATTTGATTGGGCCTGGCCTTGGCGGCGCGCTCATGAATCTCCAAGCCCACGGCCCTGGAACCGGTGAAGGCGATAAAGCGGGTTCGGGGATGCTCGACGATGGCGTTGCCGAAGGTCGAGCCGGGGCCGGGGCAGAAATTGACCACGCCGCCGGGCATTCCAGCCTCCTCCAGCACTTCCAAAAACTTGGCGGCCAGGGTTGGGGCGTCGCTGGAGGGCTTCAGGATCACCGTGTTGCCGGTGACGATGGAGGCCGCGGTCATGCCGGCCATGATGGCAAAGGCAAAGTTCCAGGGGGGAATAACCGCGCCCACGCCGAGGGGAATGTAGAGCAGTTCGTCGCGCTCGCCGGGGTACTGAATGGGCGGTTGGGCAGTGGCCAGCCGCAGAGCCTCCCGGGCGTAATACTCAAGGAAATCAATGGCCTCGCCCGCGTCGGCGTCGGCCTCTGCCCAGTTTTTGCCCGCCTCGTAGGTGAGCCAGGCGCAGAACTCGAACTTGCGGCTGCGAATGATCTCTGCCGCGTTCAGGAGCAGGGAAGCCCTTGTTTCTACAGCTGTTCTGCTCCAGAAATCGAAGGCATGGAGGGCTGCCTGCATCGCTATTCCAGCGTGCTCGGCGCCGGCCCGCTGGTGTATGCCGACGGTCTCGGCGGGGCGCGCGGGGTTCAGGGAGCGGATCTTGCCCTCGGTTTTGAGCCGGTGGCCGCCGACGACGAGGTCGTACTCGCGGCCTAATTCATTTGCAACCAACTCTAATGCTTCCTTCATCTTGCGGGTGTTATCGGGGAGCTTGAAGTCGGTAAAAGGCTCATTGCGGAACCAGCCATGGGGCGAGTGCGGCTGAATCTGGGTCGAGAGGGATGGGTGCGTCATAACTGAACGATTGTAGCTCCGAATGGGGCCGGGCGGCGGAAACAAACATGTGTCCAATGGGCCGGTTTGCCGGTTCGGCTACTGTCGGAGGGAAGAGTTAGGCAGCGCTGCCCAGGCTTGCGTGCCGAGGCTCTGGCAGGAGAGAGTCGCGATCCGGGAGGCGCGCCGCAGAGATGGCTCGAACTCCGGATTGAGGGCGTAGGAGTAGCAGAAGGCTCCGTGCAGGACGTCTCCGGCGCCAAGCGTGTCGGCGGCATCGACCTGCTCCACCTCGATTTCGAAGCGGCGGCCGCGCTCCCAGCCGAGGATGGGTTTTTCGCCGCGCGTGAGGGCAACGCAGGGAACGCCCTGGTTCGCAAACCAGGCGAAGAGCGCCTCCGGATCGTTGCCGAGGCAGGGGACGGTGAAGCGCTCGCTGCAGATGGCGACGGTCAACTGCGGGGCCAGCTCGCCGGTTCCGGGCTTCCAACTGCCGCCGTCCAGGCAGAGCGCGGCACCGGCGGCGTGGCAGGCGGTCAGGAAGGGCAAAGTCTCCTGAAGATGAAAGCCGTCGGAGAGAATGACTGGCGGAATTGCGCCCCAGGAGGCGTCCATCTCCGCAGCCCAGGAGCCGATCAAGCGTTTCAGCTTCGTTTGCGCCAGGGGCGGATTGACGCAGGTGCGGCTGCCGGTGGGGCGGTTGAGCAGCACGGTGGCCAGCGGCGTTTCGTAGGCTGTGCCGGCGGCGAGATCGAAGAGGGCAACGCTGTGGCGCGCGAGCTCCGCGCGCACCACAGCGGCCCACGGGCCGCGGCCGACGGCGCTGACGAGCATGGCTTCTCCGCCGAGCAGCGCATGGGTGATGGCGGCGTTGAGGGCGGGTCCGCCGGGCGCGGCATGGAACTCACGCGCGTAGACCTTGGTGTCCTCCTCCGGAAGACGGTCCAGCCGGTAGAGAACGTCGAGGGTGCTGCGGCCGAGGAAGAGTGCGCGAGGGGGCTTCATTGGCTTCGAGCTTCATTGTACGGAAGTTGGCTAGCGGCGGGTTGAGGTTTGTGGTCTTCCAGGTTTCAGAACAGGGCCAGCGGCCATTACTCAGAATCGAGAGTTTAGGCAGACCTGCCATTTAGAAACCAAAGCCGCGTCAGCGCGAATACTCCCACGCCAATCCAAATCAGATTGACACCGACCGAGGGCCACGCATGATGCCAGGCGGCGTTGGCGGCCAGCAAAACACTCCCCACAAGGTTCAGGCACTGAAACAGCGAGCTGTGGGCAGAAATCTTTCCGAGCGACACCATCGCATAAGCGTAGATGAGCGTCAGCCCGCCAAACCAACCGAAAACTTCTATCACCACAGAGAGCACGGCTACGACCTTTCCTTTTGTAAAAACGAAATCGAGATATAAGAGAGCCTGATTGATTGGTCAGAACTGGGCGCTTGCCATAGATTCGTGGTTTCCCACATCTGGCGCGATGGAATCGCGCCAGATGTGGGAAACCCATTTCTTATGAGATGCCCATTTCCGCGCTACGTTGTCTCGGTCAGGGCGTCGGTTTTCTTGCTCATTTTGGCGGTGCGTTCGAGTTTTTCCCAGTTGAAGGGTTTGCCGTCGATGGCGCGTATAAGGGTCTTGAAGAGGACGATGGAGAAGACCTGGCGATAGGCGAAGCGCTGCAGCCAGATGTGCCAGAGCAGCCAGCCGTCGCCCTTGTTGGCGAGATGGCGGCGCTCGAGGCTGAAGGCGATTGACGAGGTAACGAAGTCGATCAGCAGGAAGCCGAGGAAGTAGACCAGCAACTTCTGAAAGTTGGCCGACGAGGCCGCCAGCGGGTGGTAATGGCGGTCAACGAAGTAGTTGATGATGCCCCAGACAAACATGATGTCGATGAACGGGGAGACCAGCGGCAGCAGCATCTGGAAGATGAGGATGTTGGGCAGGGCGAAGTAGCCCATGGCCTTGTTGCGGATGAAGGCGAGGCGGTGCTTCCAGACGGCTTGCAGGATGCCGAAGGACCAGCGGAAACGCTGGCGCATGAGCCCGCTGACATCGATGGGGGCCTCGGTGAAGGCCAGGGCGCGGTCCTCGTAGACGACCTTCAGGGGCAGCTCGAGCAGGGCCATGGTCAGGTCGGCATCCTCGGCCACGGTGTTGATGGGATAGCCGCCGACTTCCTTGACAGGTGCGGTGCGCCATGCGCCGATGGCTCCGGGAACCACGACGACGACGTTGAACAGGTCCAGGGCGCGGCGCTCGAAGTTCTGGCTGGTGATGTACTCCAGGGCCTGCCAACTGGTCCAGAGGTTGACGCGGTTGCCGACCTTGGCGTTGCCGGCGACGGCGCCGATGAGCGGATCCTCGAAGTGGGGGATGAGCTTGGAGACGGCGTCGGGGGCAATGACGGTGTCGGCATCGATGCCGACGTAGACATCTTCGGCGATGCGTTCGAGAGCGTAGTTGAGGGCCGCGGCCTTGCCGCCGTTGGGCTTGGTGAGAACCTGGACGCGGCCGGCGGCGATCTCTGCCGCGTATGCTTGACGCGCCACTTCAAGGGTGTGGTCGCTGGAGCCGTCGTCGATGACGATGACGTGGAGATTCTTATAGTCGGAGTTGAGCACCGAACGAATGGTGCGGACAATGACCTTTTCCTCGTTGTAGGCGGGAATGAGGACGGCCACGCGGGGGTTGAATCCGGGCGAGGCCTTGTGGTAGGGCCGGCGCAGGCGGTCGATGATGGCGAAGATGCCCACCAGCACGAGGCGCCCGCTCATGAGAACGTCGCCGATAAAGAAGACCAGCACGATGAACTGGCCGATGATGGCCAGACTGGAGAAGGCGAGGGAGTCAGGCAGCGCGCGCAACTTCTGGCGGAAGGTGAGCGTGGGCATCACCTGCGCGGTGGTTTTGCCCAGCAGCGCGGAGACGGGCACGATGGCGTAGCCGTGGGCGCGCAGGGTGTCGATCAGGAGAGGAAGCGCGGCCACGGTGGCCGAGCGGTCGCCGCCGCCGTCGTGCATCAGAATGATGGAGCCGCGGAACTGCGGCTTGACCTTCATGGTCTGCAACTGATCGAGGATGGACTGGGCAATCTCGGCCGGCGTCTTGCGCGGATTTTCATTCCAGTCGTTGGTGTCCATTTTGCTGCCGATGATGATGTATCCGGCCTGCTGGATGCGCTCGACCGGGGCGGCCTGGTCGTTGGTGTCCGGCTCCTCGTCGATGTCGTAGGGTGGGCGGAAGTAGAGAGGCTGGACGCCGAGCTTGCTGGCGAAGAGGCGCTCGGTGAGCTTGAGCTCAAGATCAAGCTGGCGGTTGGAGATTTCGCTGATGTCGGGGTGGGAGTAAGTGTGGTTGCCGATCTCATGGCCCTCGCGCATCACGCGCTTCATGAGTCCGACATTCTTCTGCGCCTCGTAGCCGATCATCAGGAAGGTGCCTTTGACGCCCTTGCTGCGGAGAATATCGAGAATCTTCGGCGTCCATTTGGGGTCGGGTCCGTCGTCGAAGGAGATTGCGACTTCGTTGGGATGGTAGCCGTACTGCTGGATGGTGTAGGTGCGCGGATACACATCCATGTGCTCATCAATGATGAGCTTCTCGCGGGGATCGGGTTCGTCTGTGTCCACCGTAACGGTACGCTTGCCGGGCTGCGGCAGGCCGGAGACGCGGATGACATCGCCTTCTCCCTCGTCGTCAACATTGTGGCCGGGCTGAACGGAGCCGAGCGCCTGCAGCGCGTCCGGGCTGGTGGGCTTGTCCCAGATGCTCCACAGCGAGCTGTCCTCTTCGCCCAGGCGCCAGAGAGCAAAGGTCTGCAAACCGAGGCTGCGAGCGGCGCGCAACTCGTTGAGCACGGTGACGCCATCCAGGAACCACACGACGTGGCGCTGGTTCTGGTCCTCGTCGATGTACTCGAAGTGCGGATTGAGCGAGTTGTAATCGAGGTCCAGGTCAGCGTCGGAGTCGGAGGCGCGCTGCCAGGCTTCGGGGACCGAAAGGTCTTCCGTATCGATGATCCGTGGCTTGGGATGCTTGCGATCCTTGGGATTGGGGATCGAGAGGGTCCAGTCATAGCCGAAGTTGCCCACGGCGCAGATCAGCTTCTCTTTGGGCACGACGGTGAGGACGCGGCGCAGGTTGCCGATGAACCACTCCTGGCTGGCGACCGGACCTGGCTGGCTCTCCACCTCGTGCTCGTCGTAATTCATCAGGATGATGCCGTCGGAGTTGGCGGCAAGCGCCTTCAGATCTTCATTGGTGGTCGAGACCGCAGTGTTGACATAGAGGCGGAGATTGCGCGCGTGCAGGTCGGCATAGAGATCGTGAATAAAGCCGACATAAGCCGGGCTGGCGCTGTCGGGCAGGTTTTCGAGGTCCAGCGATAGACCGCGATAGGCCGGAAACGCAATAAAGAAGCGGACGATCTGCTGGCGCAGCGTGGCGCTCTTGTTTTTGTCTGCCAGTACGCCGGCGATGGCGGGGTCCCATTTTTGAGTGCTGGGGTTGAAGTTGTTCAGGTGAGGGAAGATTTCGACGTCTTCCTTGGATGCCTGGATCACCCGCTTGACCTTGTTCATCTCGTCGGGGTCACGGACGGCAACGCTGTCAATGATCGCGTACTCGCGGTGGCTTTCGCTGTTTGTTCCGAGCAGAATTCCCTGGGGCGCGTCGACATGCAGCCATTCAGGAAAGAGCAGATCGATCTGGCGGACATGCTCCTTGAGAGAGGAGTAGCTGGCCGGGTCTTCGGGCACGTAGTAGGCCGCGCGCAAACCTTCGCCGGTATTGAAGGGAATGTCGGAGGGCTTGCGGGAGGTCTTGCGGCGCGCGGGGCGCTGGTCTTTGGCGCCGCGCAGCAGCGGCTGCTGATCGTGCAATGCCTTGTAGTTGTGCTTGGGAGTGGGCAGCAGAAGCTCGGGCAACTGCTGAAAACGCAGCACGTTGAAAATGAAAATGGCCAGAACCAGCGTGGAAGTCACGGCTGTCACGTTCAGAATGAGAAGCAATCGCTTCCATCGCTTGCGTTGCGGATCGAAGAATATCTGTTTATTAGGCATGAATGATCTGAGCTATTCCTTCCGCGAAAAACGGCACTACGAAAACTGAGGACAACGGCAGCGCTGGCGCGAAAATATTCTACGCTATACAGTACAAATCGTATGGAAGCTGCGCACGAGAGTCAATCGAAAGTCTGGCGCCGGGTTCCAGCCAGTGTGCTTGCCGGGCTGTCTGCCGCCTTGGCGCTGGCCGCCGGGCTGGCACTGCGCCTATGGATGCTGAAGCAGTTCTTCCTGGTCAACGGCGACTCGCTGATCTACGGCGGCCTGGCGAAAAACCTGCTGCTGCATGGCCGCTATGCCCTCAACGGGGCAGGCAGCGAGCTGTATCCCACGCTGATCCGGCTGCCCGGCTACCCGCTGTTTTTGGTGGGCTGCTTCCGGGTTTTCGGAATGGAGAACTACGTTTCGGCCGCCTGGGTGCAGATTGCGCTGGAACTGGCCGGCTGCCTGCTGCTGGCCGATTTTGCGCGCCGCATCGCGCCGGCCGCGCTCAGCCGCGGTGCCGCGCACGGCACGCTCTGGCTGGCCGCGCTCTGCCCCTTCACAGCGGTCTACGCGGCCGAACCGATGGCCGAGGCGCTCACGCTGTTCATGGTGGCGCTGGCGCTCTGGTCGGCGGCGCGCTTCCGCGCCCGGCCAGGATGGGGGCCGGCGCTCTGGTTCACCTTTGCGGTCACCTATGCGGCCCTGCTTAGGCCCGACGGAGCGCTGGTCGCCCTGGCGCTGGCTCCGGCGCTGCTGATTGGCTTGTGGCGCAAAGAGGGTGGCGCCGTAATTCCTGCAGGGAAGACTTTCCGCATGGCCGTGGTCTGCGCGCTGCTGGCGCTCATGCCCTTTACCGCATGGAGCTGGCGCAACTGGCAGGTCTTCCATGTCTTTGAGCCGCTGGCCCCGCGGCTGGCCACCGACCCCGGCGAGATTCCCCACACCGGCTGGGAGCGCTGGGTGAAGAGCTGGTGCCTGGATTTTGTCTCGACCTACTACGTTTACTGGAACGTCCCCGGCGACGTGCTGGATGTGAGCAAGCTGCCCAGCCGGGCCTTCGACTCCCCAGCCCAGTACGCCGAAACCGCCGCGCTGGCCGCTGACTACAACGAGGGCCATGAGCTCACGCCCGCGATGGATGCGCGCTTCGGCAAGCTGGCTGCCGCGCGCATTGCAGCCCATCCGCTGCGCTCCGCTGTCTGGTTGCCGCTGGGGCGGATGGCTGACATGTGGCTGCGCCCGCGCGTGGAAAACCTGCCTATCGACCTGGACTGGTGGCTTTACGAGAACCACAACGCGGAGACCCGCTTCAGTTGGGCCTACGCAGGGCTGAACGCGCTCTATCTGCTGCTGGGAATTGCCGGATTGTGCCTGCGGCCGCGCTTCTGGCGGCCGATGCTGGCTTATCTCGTGCTGCGCAGCGCGCTGCTGACGACCATCGAAGCGCCGGAGGCGCGCTACACGCTGGAGTGCTTCCCCATGCTATTTGCGCTGGGTGGGGTGGCGCTTTACCGGCTTACCACATGGGTCTTGCTGGTGGTCTTGAAGGTGAAGGCGTCGGCCGGAAGAGGCTGATTGACCTTGATGTTGAAGTAGACGCAGACCTTGTATTCGCTGGAGCCAAAGTTGAGAACCTGCTTCAGGCTGACGCCGCGCTCCGGGTCAACCCAGATTTCGGCCTTGGTGAGATTCTTGCGGACTTCCGGGTCTTTGGGCGTCAGTTCGAGCCGTTCGGTTTTCACGCCGTCCAGCGTCTCCGGCCCCAGGTATTTGATCTCCCACTTCTGTTCGAGTTCCTTGCCGCCGGCGCCGAAGCCCATCTGCAGGTAGCTTTCATACTTGCTGACTTTGCTGGACGTAGTGACCTGGTCGATCAGTGGTTCATACAGCTTGAAGACTCCGCTGGAAACGGTGTAGACCTTGGGCGCCGGCTTGCCGTTGGCTTCGCGGATATGCACACCCATCTGGAAGGCCGCACCCTTGCGCTCGTAGTAGACCGTACCCTTCTGGATGTCGTCGTCGTAGATCGGATCGGTCTCGACGGAATCGAACTGGAAGTCGGCGGAGGTGGTGCGGAAGTTCCTGGCCGCTTCGTCGAGCCGGCGCAGAACTTTTTCCTTCTCATCGGCGGGAGCGGCAAAGGCTGTGCGCGCAGCAAGCAGAAGCAGCGCCATCGACGCGGCAAAGAAGAGTTTTCTTCCCATGTGCATAGATTTCCTTTTCCAACTGGAGGAATTCTCACCCATTGAGGTTTCTGTGCAAATTCAACGGGAGAAGGATTCTCCAGGTTGAGTGGTATTTCCCTCAAGCCTTGTAAAAGTGGTAAAGGTCCGAGCCTGAAGGCCCCTGCAAATCTCGCTCTCTTTCAGGGGGCTGAAGCCCCCTGCTCCCTCCGGAACCTTCTGCGGTATCGCCAGGCGCGAAAACAAAGACGCGCCCAGGGTGGGACACCCTGCTAGCTGGAAGCTGCTTTTAGCGCCGCACCCAGACTCTCCAGGCAGAATTGCCCTGGGCGTCGGTCACGGTTTCCCAGCCCTTCACGGAGACGGCGTCGCCGGTGACCGGTTCAATGGCCTTGCGCAGGGCCTTCTTCACCACCGGGTACGAGGGCGTGGTCTTCAGGTCAAGGTCCACGTCCGAGGCTTGCACGGTGACAATCAGCCCGCGGCCGCCATCGCCGACGACCTGGATGGGATGCGCGGGGCCGGCCGCGCTGGACGGTTTGTCGCCGTAGTTCCACAGCCACGGCGTGACGAAGATGAACAGCAGAATTATCGTTACCATCACGTCGAAATGAATGCTGCCGCGCGGATACGTCCAGAAAAAATAACTCTTCAAAAGCTTCTTCATGTCGCCTCTACTTGATAATGCGCTCCAGGCCGCCCATGTAGGGCCGGAGCGCTTCCGGAATCAGGACCGAGCCGTCGGCCTGTTGATAGTTCTCGACAATCGCCACCCATGTGCGTCCCACGGCCAGTCCGCTGCCATTCAGTGTGTGCACAAATTCGAGCTTGCCCTTGGGTCCGCCGGGACGGTAACGGATGTTGGCCCGCCGCGCCTGAAAGCTCTCGAAGTTCGAGCAGGAGGAAATCTCCCGGTAAAGCTGCTGGCCGGGGAGCCAGACTTCCAGGTCGAAGGTCTTGGCCGCGGAGAAGCCGGTATCGCTCGTGCAGAGCAGAACCCGGCGATAGGGCAGCTTGAGCGCCTCCAGAACCTCTTCCGCGTCGCGGGTCAGCCGCTCGTGCTCGGCTTCAGACTCTTCAGGCCGTGTGAACTTGACCATCTCGACTTTCTGGAACTGGTGCTGGCGGATGATGCCGCGCGTGTCCTTGCCGGCGGAGCCAGCCTCGGAGCGGAAGCAGGGCGTGTAGGCCGTCAGACAGATAGGCAGCCGCGCCTCGTCCAGAATCTCGTCGCGGTAAAGATTGGTGACCGGGACCTCGGCGGTGGGAATCAGCCAGTGGTCGTTGTCCTTGAACTCGCCGCGGGCCACGGCTTCCAAGTCGGTGTCGGAACAGCGAAAGAGATCCTCGGCAAACTTGGGCAACTGCCCGGTGCCGTAGAGCGACTTCGAGTTGACCATGAAGGGCGGCAGAACTTCGGTGTAGTCCTGCTTCTGGGTGTGCAGGTCGAGCATGAAGCTGACCAGCGCCCGTTCCAGGCGCGCTCCCGCGCCCATGTAAACTGCGAAGCGCGCGCCGCTCAGCTTGGTGGCGCGTTCCAGATCGAGAATGCCCAGCGCGTCGCCCAGTTCCCAATGCGACCTGGGCTCGAAGTCAAAGGTTGGCTTTTCGCCCCAGGTCTTCACTGTGGGGTTGTCGGCATCGGATTTGCCGGTGGGAACTTCGTCGCGGGTGAGGTTGGGAATGCGGGAAAGGCAGAGGCGCAACTGGCCGTCGAGGGTCTCGGCTGTCGAGCCCAGCTCGTCGAGCTTGTCTTTCAGGGCGCGGGTCTCATCCATCACGGCCGTTGCGTCCTGACCGGCTTTTTTCAGAGCGCCAACCTGCTGGCTCAGTTCGTTGCGGCGAGCCTTGAGCTGCTCGGCCGTGGTGATGGCCTCGCGCCGGCGCTGATCGAGGGCGCGAAAATCGCCCAGAAGCGCAGCCGGGTCAGCCCCACGCGCGCGCAGTTTGTTTTCCACCAGTTCCAGGTTATTGCGTACAAATCCCAAGTCGAACATTGTACTTCCAGTTTACCCGAACCAAGGCGGAAAGCGGTTTTTCGGCGATTGCAGCCTCCCAGCCTGACGACAGGAAAACTCGGAACAGGGACTAGCGACTAGGGAACAGGGACTATCAAGTGCCCATTGAAGCGGGTGCCCCACCTTAGGCGCAAAAACAAAGACGCGCCGAAGGTGGGGCACCCGGCTTTTTGGGAGAAGGCTGACTGCTTCCTAGTCCCTAGTCCCTTTTCCCTAGTCCCTGCTTTATGGATGCTGCTCGATGGTAATGCTGATGCTGCTGGAGTTTCCGGTGACGGCAAGGCCAATCATGTTGGTGGCCACGCTGGCCAGCGATGTGGGGCTGAAGGTGACGGTTCCGTCAAGTGCGGAGATGGCTGAGGCGGCCTGGGTGGCCAGCAGTTCCGGTTGGGCGCAGCGGCCGTGCGCGGCGCAGGGCGGCGCCCAGGCATAGAGCGCCTGGTAGAGCGTGACCGAATTGCCGGCCATGGGGTTGCCGTCCATATCCAGCACACGCAGAATCACCAGGCTGGCCGTACCGCTGACTGAGAGGCTTTGCATAGTTCCGGAGACAGCCTGAAGGGTCGCGTACTCCGGGCGAGCGCCAAAAGCGGTGTAGGTGACGCACTGGGTGGCGCCGTTCAGGCAGGCTTTGGCGGTTGCCGTCTGCCCCTCGGTCAGCGGTCCAACGGTGAGCGTTTCGGCGGCGATGCCGCCCGTGTTGGTGGTGACGGCGCCGCTCTGAATGGCAATGCCGCTCGAAGTTGCTTGCCAGGTTACTGACTGGCCGCTGAGAGGAAGGCCCTTGCTCAGCACCAGGGCCTGCGCCGTCCAGGTGGCCGTGGCTCCGGCGGCCAGCGAAAGCGTGGGCGAAAGCGAGGACAGCACCGGGGGCGTTCCGCCATCGAATTGCGCCTGCAGGCTGGAGCCGTCGGTCAGCGAGGCGGTCACAATCGACCAATTGGTGTCGGCCGCTGTTACGCCCATCGAGGCACGGCCGTCGCCGGTGGCCGTTACCGTGCAGGTGGATTTGCCGCAGCCCAGCGTCGCCGTTCCGCTGGTGACGGTGTAGATGACCGAGACACCGCCGGCCGGGCTCAGGTCCGATCCAAGCGCAATGACGGAGAAAGGTTCCGGCACGCCGATGGGTACTGTGTTCATGGGCGCGGTGACCAGGGTGAGCGCGTCGTCCGAGCCCGAGTTGTAGCTGATGCCAGCATTGATGATGGCCGCCGCGCAGTAGATGGGCAGGTCGTCCACCTCCACGTCCACCGAGCCGGTGAGGCCGCTTGCGGCCGCGGGCGCAATGGCCGTGATTTCATTGGGCGAGATGCTGGTGACGACGGCCTTCTGGCCGCCCACCTGCACCGTGTCCGTGGAGCGAAAACCCATGCCGTGGATGACGATGGGTCCGCCCGCGGCTGGAAGGCGTTGCGGCTGTACCGTGTCGGCGTAGAGCACCCAGCCCTCGTAGGAGTAGTCCGGCCGGCCGTCGCCGCGCTCATCGGCAACGCCGAGACGCACTACGTCGTCGCTCGACGCCGTGATCCGGAGCCTGCTCTCGCCCTTGGCCAGACCGTTCAGCCCTGGGGCGGAGCCCACGGCTGTTGCGCCCACCGCATCGAAGGCGTCCCATATGCCAAGGGCCGGCATGGCTTTCGAGTTGGTGGGAGCGCCGGTTTCGTCCAGCGCCTCGGTGACCACGGTGAAGGTGCGCCCGCCGCGCACCGGCCAGGAGAACCAGTCGGTCTGGCCCACCTGGCTCAGCCGCCCGCTCCAGAGGCCGCTGGCCGCCATGATCCGCGGCGCGGCTACGCTTCCGATGGCGTCGTTATAGCCGTTTTCGGCCGAGTCTTCCACGTTGACAGTGAGCATCTGCGAACTACCCGCGGACAACGACGGCACCGAGATCGGCGGCAAGGTTCCGGAGGGATTCGGCGAGCCGTCCAGATAGGGGCCGACAGCGTTTGTGAGGGTATACAGGGGATTTACTGGCTCGAAGGTGACTTGGTAGTTCGCCGTGGCCGCGCCCGGCGGCAGCGGCATACCGCTCAAATCAAAGTAGCCCTGCATCGACGCTTCGTTCGACCCCCACATGGTCAGCAGGTTTTTGTTCGCGTCGTTCCAGCCGGTCACGGGATTGCCGTGGTTGCCGTTGAAATAAGAACCGGAAACAAAGCTTACCGTGTACTGGTAGCGCGGGTCTCCGTTCGCGTCGAGAGGCCGGGCCACCACGTTCACGCCCTGCATCCCCACGCCGGTTCTGAAGCTGATCGTTCCCTGGATGGAAACCGTGTTGGCGGCGGTAAGTTGCTTGCCGGGAAAGCTGGCCAGATTGCTGGCGGTGATGGGGTAGATGCGGTTCAGGGCGGCGATATCGTCCCAGTGCAGGACCGTGGGGTTCGGAATGCAGACGCCGCCGGTCGCGCCGCAAAGGCCGCTCGTGGGCTGCATCACCGGCCAACCCAGTGCGCCATGTGCCTCGCCGCTGGAGATTGCGTTGGGGTTGACCTGGGAGTAGTCCAGGCCGAGAATCCGCCCGAAGGCCCGCTCCAGCTCAAAGCTCATCATCTGCAGCATTGCGGCGTTGGTGGCGCACAGGCCATTGAGTACGAGGATGCCGTGCGCTATGGTCGCATCCGGGTTGATGCTGTCCAGCCAGAAGAGGACGCCGTTATTCTGGCAACTGGTGGGCTGGCTGGCGTTCGCGCCCAAGATGGCATTGATGACCGAGCCGTCAGCGTCGAAGATGACGCCCAGCGGAAAGCCAGTGGCGGCGGGGGTTATGTCGGCTGGCGCGGTAATGACGCCCACCTGGCTGGTCTGCTCGCCGGCCACCGTGAAACCTTTGCCGCTGACCTCGATATTCGCGCCGCTGACGTTTTCGCTCAACGGACCCTTGTCGGTCAGCGTCACCCCGGAGGTCGGAACCGCGCTCCACAAGGCCGCCGCCGCGTCCACCATCGCCGTCGCCTGCTGGTTCGTGACGGCGCTGTTCAACGGCCCCTGATCAACGTAATAATTCAGTTGCCCGTTGGCCCAGTGAACCGGCTGGCCCACCACTCCGGGATTGAAGTAACTGACTCCGGCCACGTACTTTGGCCCGCCGGCCAGCGCCGCCGCCGGCAACAGAAGCCAGAGCGGAAGCCAGACTGACGTGCGGCGCCAAAGGCGGAAGTGGGAGTCAGGCATGGGGCGCGCTCCGGCGAAAATTGCGGTTCGCCTCGAAGTCTTGTGGAGAAACTTCCGAAAAGACTCCGAGGGGCCACAGCTTTCATATCGGCGCAGGGCGTCCGGACTGGAAAGCTTTATGTAACTAAAAATTCCAATGAAATCTTTCTGATGTTGTGGCGCAAAATGAGACAGATGCCGAGGGAGCGCGCCCCGCAGAATTGGAAAAGTTCAATTTCGTGGGAAGTTCCTCAAGCCGCCGGCAGCTCAACCCTGGCCGCAAGCCGCAGCCCTCAGAGAAGAGTCCGATTTGCCTTGAGCCTCATCCAAAGAGCAAGCTACGAAGTGAAGGGCAGCGCTCCGCAAGCGCTAAAATCAACACGGGAAAACCTCATGACAGAGATTCGCTCGACCGTTATTCTTGGTTCCGGCTGCGCCGGACTCACAGCGGCCATTTACACAGGCCGCGCAGGACTTAACCCGCTGGTGCTGGAGGGCCATGAGCCCGGAGGCCAGCTCTCGATGACCACCACGGTGGAGAACTTCCCCGGTTGGCCGGAGGGAATTCAGGGCCCGGAACTCATCGAGAACATGAGGAAGCAGGCGGCCCGCTTTGGCGCGACATTTCAGCCGGTCGATCTGAACCAGGTGGATTTGAGCGCCAATCCCTTCCGGCTGCAAACCTCGGCCGGGGAGATTTTGACGCGCACGTTGATCGTCGCCTCAGGAGCCAGCGCGCGCTGGCTGGGATTGCCCAGCGAGCATGCGCTGATCGGCCACGGCGTTTCCAGTTGCGCCACCTGCGACGGCTTCTTCTTCAGGGACAAGGAAATTGCCGTAGTGGGCGGTGGCGACTCGGCCATGGAAGAGGCGCTGTTCCTCACGCGCTTCGCCTCCAAGGTCACGCTGCTGCATCGCCGCTCAGGCTTCCGCGCCTCGAAGATCATGCTCGACCGCGTTCAGGCTCATCCGAAGATCGTGCTGCGCCCCAATACGGTAATTGAGGAAGTGCTGGGCGTGGAAGAGAAGGAAGTGAAGGGGGTGCGCCTGCGCGACGTGACGACGGGCGAGGTCACCACGCTCGCCATCAGCGGACTGTTCCTCGGCATCGGCCACGAGCCGAATGTGAAGATGTTTGCCGGCCAGATCGATCTCGACGAGAGCGGTTATATCCGGACCACCGGCAACGTGCTTGTTACGCATAACGAGGTGGTGGTGCCGGGCCTCTTTGCCTGCGGCGATGTGCAGGACCGCCGCTATCGGCAAGCCATCACCGCCGCCGGGTCGGGTTGCATGGCCGCGCTGGAAGTGGAGAAGTTTCTGGAGGCGGACGGACACTAGAGCATTTTCACGGATGGTCTAAGGAAGTTCCGTGCCCCATCCATTTCACGTTTATTGTGAAATGGGTGGGAGACCTCGAACCTCGACTGGCCTCGTTCATGAGCGTTGCTGCATCGCTACCAGGAGTGGAAGGCGAAAAAGACCGCAGCCACCAGGCACAGCCCCGATACGGCATGGTTCCAGCGCAGGTGCAGGTGAAAGTAGAAGGTGACGAAGACGGCGAAGACCACCAGTGTGATCACCTCCTGCATCACCTTGAGCTGGATGGGACTGAAGCGCTCCGCGCCGAGCCGGTTGGCGGGCACTTGCAGACAGTACTCGAAGAAGGCAATGCCCCAACTGACGAGAATGACCTTCCACAATGCCTCGTTGCGGAATCTGAGGTGGCCGTACCATGCGAAGGTCATGAAGATGTTCGAGAAGGTGAGAAGGATGACGGTCCACATGACTCTATTGGACACGATCACGCCGGGCGGGGTTTCAAAATTCGGCAGGATGCAGGGTGGAATGTGGAAGGAAGCACGATGACGGTGCTCGAAGAGAACCTTGAACGGCTGGAAAAGGAAATTGCGGAAGCGTGCCGGAAAGCAGGCCGCGCTCGCTCTGAGGTCGAGTTGATGGCCGTCTCCAAGACCTACCCGGCGGCCACCATCGCTGAGGCTGCGGCGCTGGGCCTCACGCTCTTCGGCGAAAACCGCGTGCAGGAGTTTGCGGCGAAGAGCGCGGAACTTGACCCCTTGCGCCAGCGCGCTGAGAAGCCGATTGGCGTGCATCTCATCGGCCATTTGCAGTCGAACAAGGCGCTGCGGGCGGTGGAGCTTTTTGATGGGATTGACTCATTGGACTCGCTGCGGCTGGCCGAGAGATTGAATGAAGCGGCGGCCAAACTGGGCAAGCGGTTGCCGGTTCTGATCGAAGTCAAGCTCAGCACCGAGGAGACGAAGGCAGGCCTCGAGCCCGACTCCGCCGAGGCAGCGCAACTGCTGGAACGGCTGCCTGATCTGGAGAATTTGCAGATGCGCGGGCTGATGACGATTGCGCCGCTGGGCGTTTCCGAAGCCGAGACGCGTGCCTGTTTCCGCAGCCTGCGGGAGTGGCGTGGCCGCTGGGCTGTAGCTTATCCGCGGCTCTCGCTCGATGTTCTTTCGATGGGCATGAGCGGCGACTTTGCTCTCGCCATCGCCGAAGGCGCGACCCGCATCCGCGTGGGTTCGGCGCTGTTCGGCGCGCGCAGCTATGCGGAGCCTGCCTGATGCTGCGCTCGAACCCCGACGGCGTCACGCTGGCCGTTCGCGCCCAGCCCGGCGCGAAGAAGACGGCCATCACCGGCCTCTATGGCGAAGGCCCTGCGGCCCAACTGAAGATTGCCGTTCACGCGCCTCCGCTGGAAGGCCGCGCCAATCAGGCCCTCATCGCTTTTCTGGCTGAGACTTTCTCCATTTCCAAAGGCGCGGTCGAATTGGCAACGGGTGAGTCATCACGGAGCAAGGTCTTCCTGCTGCGTGGAGTTACCTTGCCGCAAGCGGAAGCGAAGCTCGCTGCATGGATTCCCGGAAGCTGAATTGCGCCATGCTTTGGCGGCTGTCCGCTTTTCGTGGACCATGAACTGTCGCTGCCGTCTTAGTGATGGTGGCCGCCGGAGTGGCCGTGGGAATGGCTGCCTGAGTGCCCGCCTCCGCCCGAGTGTCCGCCCCCCGATCGATGTTCGTTCTTGAAGCCCTTCGGCGCGTGGCCGCCGCCATAAGACTTCTCTGACGCGTGCCCACCGCCAAAGAGATGGAAGCCGCCCGAGTGCTCCTGCTTGCCGGATAACTTCGCATAGTCCCTGCCCTCTGAAGGCGCGGAGAAGCGCTGGCCGAAATCCCCGCGCTGCGAATCTGAGGCAGGCGCGCGATAGGACTGCGCCGGAGCGCCATAAAAATCGCCCGGTCTGTTTCCATATCTTTCTCCCGGTCTGCCTGCAAAGCCGGAACCATACTCTGGACGGACGGCTTGCTCCGGCCTGACGTCGTACGGTCGCGGCCTGTTCACCGGCGGCGGGACGCGGTTATAGGCTTCCGGCATTGGCCGTTCGAATCTCTGTCCCGATGTACCGTATCCATTGAAGGACCGGCCATAGCCGTTCGGCGCCTGGTTATAGCCGCGGGGAATCGACGCATGCTCCGGAACAGCGCGCCGGCCGCCGTATGGGACGCCCCAGTGAGCCACCGAGGTGCTCCGGGAAGAGTAGTCCGAGTGATTGAAGAGCACGGATTGGCTCAGCCAGTTCAAGCCCCATTTGAGCCAGCCCCAGTTCGTGTTGCCGAAGGCCGACATGGCTATCCCGAGCCCGTACTCGATTGGCGATGAGCCTTTCAGGGATGAGCCGGCCATGGACGCCAGCGAGCCAAGGAGCGAAAAGCCGTGATAAGGCGTGACCGGCTGGCCATAGACGTCCCAGGGGTTATAAGCGGGCACAGAAACCACCTGCGGATTCGGTGGGGCCAGTTCGATGTAACCCTGATTGTTGTTGACCATTTCCTGCGGATTGTTCCGCAGGCTTCCGGCCTGTTGCGCGCGCTGGCGCAGCACCTGCACGGTTTCCAGCACGTCCTGGGGCTGGTTGTAGTAAGCGTTGCCCAGATCAGTGGTCCACTGCAGGTTCCGGTCCATCAGCGCCAAAACCTGGGGGAAGGCCGTCAGCGCTTTCACGCTGGGGTCCCAGGCCTGCGCGTCGGCTCCGTCCACAATCTGGCCGGGAGAGGCATTGCCCATGGCCAGCCTCCAATGGTCTGCGCCCGCCACCTGCGCGGGGTACGTGGCCGCGGCCAGCACCTGCGCCACGAGGGCGTCTGGATAGAGCGCAATGGGAGCGACAAGCTGTTCCAGTTGCTCCGCATTGAGCGGCTGGGCGGGCGGCTGCGCCTGTTCATCATCCTGCGGATACGTCTGGCCGGAAGCCGGATATGGCTGCTGCGCATAGGGTTGCGATTGCGCGTAGCCCTGCTGCCCATACGTGGATTGCTGGCTTGGCGCATATTGCGCGTCGTACGGATTGCTTTGCGCCCAACCCGGCTGCTGGGCAAAGAGCGTCACCGGTCCCAGCGCCAGCAGGAGCAGCACAATGGGCAGCGCAATCAAGGGCCTGAGCGTCTTCGCCACGAATCCGGAAGCTTCCATGACGGAAAAATCGTGGGGTGAATCAAGCGTCAGGCGAGAGAACCAGGCAGTGCCCGATGCGCGCAGAAACGTTTGCGGTTTCATTTTCTCTCTCTCACTGCCCCACATCTGCGCGCTTTGCGCGAAGCCTGTCTTTCAGGCCGCCGCAGTGTTCTTCCGGTCCGCGGCCAATGCCAAATGCGCAGATGCGTTCCCCGGTCCCTCCGGCTCCAGAGCAAGCCCGGTCCGCGACCGAGGAAAAAGCGTATACCCTGATAAACACTGTACCCAGCGGTTAGTTGCGGCGAATATTAGATTGTTCGCGGAGAATGAGGGTTTCTTCCTGATGGGGAATTCTGGAGTTCTTCCGTCAACGCCGGATCGGAAGGCTCGATATTGCTGATGCAGAAGTCTTTGGGAGAGTGGCAGGAACGAAACAGGGCAGGCTCAGAGGCGTGCTGGATGGCGTCCTTGGCAGAGCTGCATTGAACCTGGCGGCGGGAGGCAGAATCGACTTCACCAATCGAGCCGTTTCATCCTCATCAGCAAACTTCTATTGGATTGGGGACTGAAAAAAGGATTTCTGCGTGCCACTGAGCCGATCCTTGTTCGAGCAGGAGCCACTGACAAGTTGGAACTGGCTCCGCTATGATTCGGGGATGAAATCCACATTTCCGCGTCTTTGCGCAGTTGCCGTTCTGATGGCCGCGACAGCGGTCTGGGCTAGAGCGCAAACGGATATTACTTCGCAATATCTTTGGCAGCCTGTTCGCATCGGGGGCGGCGGTTGGGTGGTTGGCATGGCGATTCATCCGCTGAACCCGGCGGTTCGCTATGCGCGCACCGATGTGGGGAGCGCATACCGCTGGAACGATACGGCACAACTGTGGGTTCCGATGAGGGTAAGCAATGCGGACGGATCGGGCGTGCAGTCGGCCGCGGAGACGAGCGCGCCTTCCAGTTATGGCGTGGACAGCGTGGCCGTGGATCCGGCCAACACCAGCGTGGTTTATATGGTCTTCCCCACCGAGCATAGCTGCGATATTCAATGCCCAACGAATTACGTGGAGATTTACAAGAGTGTCGATGGCGGCCAGAATTTCACTCCTGGCCGTATGTCAACGGCTGCTATCATCGGCAATCCCAACGGCACAAACCGCATGGATGGAGAGAAGCTGGTTGTGGACCCAGCCAACTCCTCGGTTTTGTATTACGGCAGCGATTCGCAGGGGCTCTACCGTTCGCTGGATGGCGGGACAACGTGGACGCAGTTCAACGGGAGCTCAGCCCCGCCAACCAAGATTGAATTCGTCAATATCCAGTTTGCAAAAGAGCCGGGCACGGTGACGGTGAACGGCGCGGCGGTGAGCAAGACGATCTATGCCGTGAGCATCAGCAACAACGGCGACGCAGGAGGCGATGTATATCAGAGCACGGATGGAGGACAAAACTGGGCGGATATCTCGACTGGCGTGACGGACGCGGCCAGCGGGCAGAGTCTGAGCCATCAAGCGCTGAGTTCCAGCATCGACGGGGCGGATGCGTTGTATGTGGTGGAAAACTCTGCCACAGACGGATCACTGCGCGCCTACTGGAAATATGCAGCGGGGAAGTGGAGCAGAGTTTCGCTGCAAGGCAGCATCAATCAGGCACTGTCGGCGGTGGTGGTGGACCCGACCAACGCGCAGCGCATGTATGCGATGGGCCAGGATACGAGCCTGAGCCGGTCTGATGACGGCGGCGCAACATGGATCAACCTGGGCTCTCCGTTGTATGCAAACACCCTGGGCTGGCTGCCGCAAACGGTGGGAATGAGCGGAAGCCAGTGGCACAGCAATGGCGGGCTCAAAGTGGATTCATCCGGCAATCTGTGGTCGCCCACCGGGCAGGAAGGCATCCTTACCATTGCCGCCGCGAAAGCCAGCGCGGCAACGGCGGCCAATCCGCCCAAGTGGTCCATTACATCGATAGGCATAGAAGAAATGGTGGCGATGGACATGACAGTCCCGCCCGGCAGCAACGACACCATCATCGCCACAGCCATGGATACAACCGGGTTCTATATTCCCAACCCGGATAACTTCAGCGCGGCGCAGATTCCGCTGCAGCAGGAAACCATTGCGCAGGGCACATCCGTGGCTTACTCACCGGACATGCCAAGCTATATTGCCATTACTTCAAGCAATGTCTTTACGGGAGGCGCAAACTATTCTGGCTACTCGGCGGATGGCGGTAGGACGTGGACACACTTCGGGCCGGCGCTCAAGTACAGTTGCGGCGCCAGCGTGTGCGACATTCCCGCGGGCATGATTGCCGTAAGCGCGCGCGGCAGCCGAGCGCTGGGCAGCGATCATATCGTGCTGTATCCGCCGAATGATCTAGCGCCGCAGTATTCGCAGGACGGCGGAGCTACGTGGCATGTTACGGCATCGTTTCCGCTGAATGCCGATGGGATGACGATCGACACGACAGACTTCAACAGCTTTGCCTATCCGGAACTGAATCAGCATCTGTTGCGCGCGGATCCGTTTGTGGCGGACAAGTTTTATTTGAAGTTTACTCATGCGCCTGCCTCGCTCTACATTTCCAACGACGGCGGCCAGACCTGGCAGGGGCAGGGCGGCGCGAATCTACCTGACAATGCGTGGAGTGGACAGCTCGTAGTCAACGGAAAAGTCCAGAACGATCTCTGGTATGCTGATGGGTTTGCGGGCTCGTCTCCGCACGGAGTTTTTCACTCGGCAGATGGCGGGCAGACCTTTCAACAACTCGCCGGCATCAGCCACGCGATCACAATCGCCGTGGGCGCGGGCAGCGGGCAGGCAGGGGATGCAGCGTACACAGTCTATTTTTACGGGCTGATGACGAGCGGCACGGAATGGGGCATCTTTCAATCGACCAACGGCGGTTCAAGCTGGAATCGCATCTCGTACTATCCCACCGGCATTTATGACGTTCCCCGCGCGATGGCCGCGAGCCAGGATACTTTCGGCAAAGTCTATCTTGGGTTCAGCGGCAACTCGTTTGTCTATGGGCAGAAGGCCGCGACAGGCCCTACGGGTCCGCCCGTTCCAGCGGCGCCAACCAGTCTGGCCGCAACCGCTATCTCGACCACGGAAATCGATCTCGGCTGGACTGCTCCGTGGGGGAGTGTCGCCAGTTACAACGTGTATCGCGGAACGGCGCAGGGAGCGGAATCGACGATGCCGGTGGCAACCGGGTTGACGGGCACCAGTTATGCGGACACATCGCTCAAGGAAGGAACAAAGTACTGGTACACCGTGGCGGCGGTGAACTCGGCCGGGCAGAGTCCCAGATCGAATGAAGCCAGCGCAACGACGATTCAACCTTCAATCGCGCTTGCCCTGGCGGCGGGCGCTTCCGCATCGGCGACAGTTACAGCCGGGCAAACGGCAACTTTTCAGTTTGTGCTTACATCGGCCAGTTACTCGGGCACAGTCACTTTGTCCTGCACTGGAGCGCCTGCAGGAGATAGCTGCACGGTTCCTGCTCCGGTTCAAATTACTTCGGCCAGCAGTGCGACGCCGATCAGCGTCTCGGTTCAGACAAGCAATGCGTCAGCGAAGATTCAAAAGAACCCGCTTCCTGGCGCGCTGTCTTTGGCTGCTGTGTTCCTGACGCCACTCCTGTTTTTCCGCAGAAGGCGATCAAGCATAGTGGTTTGGATTCTGGCAGTAGTGGTTGTGCTGATGGGCGCAAATGGGTGCGGAACGGGCAATAGCAACTCGAATCCGAGTCCCACACCAAAGCCGGTGGTTTCAACCCTGACCGTTTCTGCTTCGGGAACGGGAGTGAGCACGGTAACCCAGACGCTGACGCTGACAGTTCAGTAGGCTGGCCGCGAAGATCGTGGTTCAGGATCGTGCCACCTATTGGTGGCACGATCTATTCTGAAAACATCCCGTATCCTGTTCGAGCTTCCTTCCGGATGTCTGACGGGCAAGGCCGGCATTACATATTTCTCAACAGATGATTTGCATATTGAGAACGTGTCTGAAAGCTGACATGCAGGCCGTGCGGAAGATGCCGCTGCCCAGCGAGTCCGGAAGACGCGGCTTGTGCCGGCAAATTAAAATACATTTTCTTGCGAAGGAGCACGCGTGAATATGTCTTTCTCGAACTTCCGCCCATTGCTTTCCGCAGTGGCGCTGCTGCTCACCCTTATCCCAACCCTCCCGGCCCAGCAATCAGAAATCGCCGCGCAACGCTGGACAGAGGCCCAGGCCAATGACTGGTACGCACGGCAGCCCTGGCCGGTGGGCGCTGATTTTCTGCCCTCCACGGCCATCAATCAACTGGAGATGTGGCAGGCCGAGAGCTTCGACCCCGCCACCATCGACCGCGAACTGGGCTGGGCTGAGGGCACCGGCATGAACACCATGCGCGTCTTCCTGCACAATCTGGTCTGGGAACAAGACCCCAAAGGCTTCGACCAGCGCATTGACGCCTTCCTGACCATCGCCGCGCGCCATCACATTCGGCCTGTCTTTGTCCTCTTCGATTCCTGCTGGGACCCGCGCCCCAAACTTGGTCCGCAGCATCCGCCCATCCCTGGCGTGCATAACTCCGGCTGGGTGCAGGCCCCTGGAACCGAGATTCTTTCTGATCCGGCGCAGCATCCGCGCCTGGAGCGCTACGTGAAGGGAGTGGTGGGCGCTTTTGCCAATGATCCACGCATCCTGGCCTGGGATATTTGGAATGAGCCCGACAACGGCAACGCCGGCTCCTACGCCAAGGACGATCCCATAAACAAGAACGAAATCATCCTCGGCTTGCTGCCGCAGGTCTTTGCCTGGGCCCGCGCGGCGCACCCCGCGCAGCCGCTCACCAGCGGAATCTGGCAGGGTGACTGGACTTCTCTCGCCACCATGTCGCCCATGGCCCGCATCCAGATTGAGCAGTCCGACGTAATCAGCTTTCACAATTACGGCTGGCCCGAGGACTTCGAGCATCACGTCAAGCTGCTCGAACAGTTCCACCGCCCGCTGCTTTGCACCGAGTACATGGCCCGCGGCGCTGGCAGCACGTTTGATACGGTTCTTCCCATCGCGCGTCAGCATCGCGTGGGGGCCATCAACTGGGGACTCGTCGCCGGCAAGAGCCAGACCTATCTGCCCTGGGACTCATGGCAGCGCCCCTACGTCAACGAGCAGCCCACCATCTGGTTCCATGATGTCTTCCACCCCGACGGCACCCCCTACCGTCAGCGCGAAGTCGAGATCATTCGCAGCCTGACCAGCGGGAAGTAGGCATGGCGACATGATTTCCTGCTCTGTCTGGAGGCGGATCCGCGGCCGCACAAGGCAGGAAGATCATGCGCAGGGATCACAGAATCTCAGTATTGTCCTGACTTGAACAGCGGCGGTGGAGGCCTGTCCAGCTAAACCATCCGTAGCTCCAGGCTTGTGCATAGCCTGGAGCTACTGATGGCCTTCTGCGTCTTCAAGTTCTCGGAATCTCCGCGCTATAGCGCCAGGTGAAGAATGGCGGATGCGGCCTCGGGAGTGATATCTTTTCGCTCGCCCAGTGCGGTCATTCCGTGTTCGCGCAGCTTGTTTGCCACCGCGGGGATCGCGCTTTCGCTCAGGCCATAGCCAGACAGCGTGGTTGGCACGCCCAGCGACTCGAAGAACCGCCGTGTTTTCAGGATAGCGGCCTCGACTCTTTCATCCTCGCTCCCTTCATGAATATCCAGAACGCGGGAAGCGTATTGAAGAAGTTTTTCTCGCTTTTGCTGCTGCTTGAAGGTCCAAATCGCGGGCAAGACGATGGCGAGCGTCTGCGCGTGGTCCAATCCGTAAAGGCCGGTCAGTTCATGGCCGATCATATGGGTAGCCCAATCTCCGGGAACGCCGGTATTCAGGGTTCCATTCAGCGCCATGGTCGCCGTCCACATCAGGTTGGCGCGCAGATCGTAATTGGTGGGATACTTCAACACTTGCGGTCCATCTTCGAACAGGTTCAGCAATAATCCTTCCGCAAAGCGATCCTGAACCTGGCCATTGACCGGATAGGTCATGTATTGCTCGACGATGTGCACAAAAGTATCGACTACACCGTTGGCAGTCTGCCTGGGAGGAAGGCTGTACGTGGTTTCCGGGTCGAGAATTGAAAACACCGGGCGAACGCGATCCGAGAAGAGATCAAGCTTGTCCTTGGTTTCCGCGCGCGTGACCACGGCATTGCCGTTCATCTCCGATCCCGTGGCGGGAAGAGTCAATACGCACCCCAGCGGCAGGGCGCTCTCGATTTTCGTGCCGTGAGTCAACATGATCTTCCAGGGATCATCCGTGGAGCGTGCGGCGGCAGCGAGGAACTTGGTTCCATCGATTACCGATCCTCCTCCCACGGCGAGCAGGAAGTTGATGTCTTGCGCTTTTACAATCTCCAGGGCCTTGAGCATGGTTTCGAAATGCGGATTGGGTTCAATGCCTCCGAATTCGAAGCAGGTAAAGCCCTTGAGCGCGCTGCGCACCTGCGCCAGGACGCCGTTTCTTTCCACACTGCCGCCGCCGTAGGTGATCAGAATGCGCGCGTTGGGGGAGATTTCGTGGGCGAGTTGCGCAATCTGCCCTTTGCCGAAGTGGATTTTCGTCGGGTTCAAATACGTAAAGTTGTTCATGGTTCCTCGCAATATGAATTGAAAAATCCGGTGTGTCCAGATGTTCCTCAGAGGTAAGGGGCTGTGTACCTGTGATCCACAAACCGATTGACCGTCACTCTAGAGAATATTCCCTCGGCGGAGAGTCCGGTGCGAGCCGCCATCACAACGACCCATCATCACAATCTGCTTGCATGGCGATGAGTGAAGTTTCCAACAGGTCATTCCGGTTCAAACGAGCGCAGAAGCAGCTTCCTTTGCCGCCCATCCGCACCCCCGCGCAACCTGGGAAGAGGCATGAGACCGAAGCTCTGGTGTATGTCGTTGATTTGATTGGTGGCGGGAGGCAGACTTGAACTGCCGACCTACGGGTTATGAATCCGTCGCTCTAACCAGCTGAGCTACCCCGCCGGGAAAAACCTGAAGGCGCAGGCCACGAAGGCCCGACCAGAAGTGGACGAATACGGAATCCGCGCGCAACTCCCTCTTCCGATGATACGGGCGGCTGGATTGGAGGTCAAACGCAACGCGATTCAGCGGGCTCTGGGCGGGGTGGTTCGGACTCGGCGACGGGCCCCTGTGCGGTAAACTCGGCACTATGAGCACGTTCCGAATTGCCGGGGTGATCCCGGCCCGGCTCAGCTCCACGCGGCTCAGCCGCAAGGTGCTGCGCACGGTTGCTGGCCGCCCGATGGTCGAGTGGGTGTGGCGCGCGGCACAGGCGAGTGGGCTGATGGATCCCGTGGTGGTGGCCACCGACTCCGACGAAGTGGCCGTGGTTTGCCGCGAACGGGGAATTCCCGTGGCGATGACCGCGGCGACTTGCCCCAGCGGGTCAGACCGGGTGAGGGAAGTGGCGCGCCAGATCGACGCAGACATTTACGTGAACATCCAGGGCGATGAGCCGACGCTAACCGCGGAGTTTTTTCCGCCGCTCGTCTCGCTCTTTGATCGGCCAGAGGTAGAGGCAGCGACCTTGGCCGTTCGCTGCCCGCCGGAGGAGTTTGCCGATCCCAACGCAGTCAAAGTGGTCACGGCTCTCGACGGCCGCGCGCTCTACTTCTCGCGGGCGACGATTCCCTTCGACCGCGACGGGGTGGGATTCACAGGCTACCGCAAGCACCTGGGGATTTATGCCTATCGCAAGGCCACGCTGGAGCGGTTTGCCGCGCTGCCGCCTTCGCCGCTGGAACAGATCGAGCGGCTGGAGCAACTGCGGCTGCTGGAAAACGGCATAGCGCTTTATGTGGCAGAGGCTCCGGGGGACACGATTGGCGTGGATACCGAAGCGGATTTGTTGCGGGCCGAGGCGATACTGCGGGAGCGGTCGAATCTGTAGGTGTGGCAGGTTGAGGTTTATGGCTTCCCAGCCTTGTGACAAAACTACAACAAGCAGGTTCTTCGACTTCGCTGCGCTTCGCTCAGAATGACGGGGCACGGGGCTTTCTGTGGAACGGTCGAGATGCTCAAGAAACCGAATTGCGCGCAAGAACCGGGTAGCGCCACGGTACGCTAATCGGTGACCATGGTTCTCGTGGATAGCGAAGCCCAATTCGCAAAGCCGGCCGATAGAGGTCCATGCATCGATTCTGACTTAGCGTGGCGGCAGGTCCTGAGCCGCGACCCGGCGGCGGCGTTCCTCTATGCGGTCACCACGACCGGCGTTTTTTGCAGTCCCAGTTGCAAAAGCCGCCGTCCGTTGCGGGCCAACGTCCGCTTTTTTCGCACTGCCGAAGAGGCGCGAGCTGCCGGTTTTCGCCCCTGCAAACGCTGCCGCCCCGAAGCTCTTCCAACGGAAAATGCTCTGGAGAAGATTCTCGCGCACATTGAGAGCAACCTCGACCGGCCGGTTCCGCTGGCGGAATTGGGGCGGCTGGTGGAATTGAGCCCATTCACCGTGCAAAGGCTTTTCAAGCAAGAGCTGGGCGTGAGCCCGCTGCAATACCAGAGGGCTCTGCGCGCAGCCAGCCTGCGCGACGCGCTCAAGCAGGGAGATACCGTGACCAACGCTATTTACAACGCGGGATTCAGCTCGTCGAGCCGCGGCTACGAAGGCGCGCAACTGGGCATGACGCCCGCGCGCTTTGCCGCCGGAGGTCGCGGCGAGCAGATCGATTTCGCGGCACAGAAGACGCTCTTTGGCTGGATGGTTGTGGGCGCGACCAAACGCGGGCTCTGCTGGCTGGCGCTGGGGGGCACGAAGGCTGAGGCCGAGGCGACGCTGCGCGAAGAGTTTCCGCTGGCCACGCTCGAGCACGATTCGTCGCTGTCCGGGATGGTGCACGCGGCGCTAAGCCTGGTCAGCGGCCAAACGAACTCATCCAAAGAGTTGGCCGCACCGCAGGTGCTGCTGGATCTGCGGGGGACGGCGTTTCAACTGCGCGTCTGGCAGGCGCTGCGCCAGATTCCCAGAGGCGAGACGCGCAGTTACAGCCAGTTGGCAAGGGAACTGGGCGAGCCGAAGGCGACTCGCGCCGTGGCTCGTGCCTGCGCGATGAATCGCGTGGCTGTGGTGGTGCCGTGTCATCGAGTGGTGGGCGTGAGCGGCGCACTGACTGGCTATCGCTGGGGCGTGGAGCGCAAGCGGATGCTGCTGGAGGCCGAGGGCCGGAAAGGCTAGCCCTGCTTGTTTGCGATCACCAGCAGCGTCTGGAACTGCGGCGTCTCCGGTTCCTTGTGGACGACCGAAGTCTGCACCGCGGTGAAGCCTGCTTGTTCGAGCATCGCTTCCAGCTCCGATTCGCTGAAGCCCAGCCATTCGTCGGCGTAGAGTTCGCGCGCTTCTTCAAAGCGATGCTTGGCGAGATCCAGAATGACGATGCGGCCGCTGGGCGTGAGGATTCTCCAGGCCTCCTCGACGGCGCGTTCCGGGTGCAAAGCGTGATGAAGCGACTGCGAGAAGAAAACCAGATCGACCTCGCCGTCGCCGATGGGGAGTTCCTCCATGTCGCCGAGGCGGTATTCCACGTTTTCGATGCCGTTGCGGAGGGCTTGCTCGCGGCCGACTTCGATCATTTTGGCGGAGGTGTCGACGGCGATGACCTTCTTGGCGCACTCGGCCAGCAGAAGCGCAAAGGCCCCCTCCCCGGCGCCCAGATCGGCAATGACCATGGGCGGCATGAGCCGGAGCAGCGCCTCGGCCACGCCTTTCCAGGATTTTCCCGGAACATAATCCTTGCCGAGCCGCCCGGCTACGCCGTCAAAGAAGCTGCGCATCTTGTCTTGTCTTTTTTTCACGACACGGCGCATGGCTGCCTGATCGGAGGCGGCTTCGGGAATCTCCTGGCGTGCCTGGGCGAGCAAGCCTGTGAGGAGTTCGTCGGCGGGTTCGGCTTTGCGGAGACGGTAAAGATTGCTCTTGCCGGTGCGGCGGTCTTCGACCAGCCGCGCCTGCTTCAACTGGGAAAGATGCGTGGAGATGGTGCTCTGGCCCATGGTCAGGATCTCCTGCAACTCGGCCACGGAGAGCTCCTCGCTGCCGAGAAGCAGCAGGAGGCGAAGCCGGTTGGGGTCGGCCAGAACGCGGAGAATCTTTACTATTGACGGCATCATCGGAACCTGATACATATCAACATATCACGATATGTCGATAAAAGGAGTTTCTTAATGGCAGATTCAACCCTCGAAAACAAGGATTTGGCCTACAAGGTAGCCGACATGGCGCTGGCCGACTGGGGCCGCAAGGAAATTACCATCGCCGAGCAGGAGATGCCGGGGCTGGTGTCGATCCGCAACAAGTACGCAGCCGCTCGGCCTCTGGCCGGCGTGCGCATCACAGGCTCCCTGCACATGACCATTCAGACGGCCGTGCTGATTGAGACGCTGGTCGCTCTGGGCGCCGAGGTGCGCTGGGCAAGCTGCAACATCTTCTCGACGCAGGACCACGCCGCCGCGGCCATTGCTGCCGCCGGGGTTCCGGTCTTCGCCTGGAAGGGCGAGTCGCTGGAAGAGTATTGGGATTGCACCTTCCGTGCGCAGGCCTTCAAGGGCGGCCTGGGGCCGCAACTGATCGTAGACGACGGCGGCGACGCGACCCTGCTGATCCACAAGGGCTATGAACTGGAAAACGGCGACAAGTGGGTCGATGGCCCGGCAGAGAATCACGAAGAGCAGGTCATCAAGAACTTGCTGAAGAAGGTATTTGCCGAAGACCCCCAGCACTGGCACAAGGTGGTGAAGGACTGGCGCGGCGTTTCAGAAGAGACCACGACCGGCGTGCACCGGCTCTACAAGATGATGGAGCAGGGCACGCTGCTGGTTCCGGCCATCAACGTGAACGACTCGGTCACGAAGTCCAAGTTCGACAACCTTTACGGCTGCCGTGAATCCCTGGCCGACGGCATCAAGCGCGCCACGGACGTGATGGTGGCGGGCAAGGTAGCGGTCATCTGCGGCTACGGCGATGTGGGCAAGGGCTGTTCGCACTCGCTGCGCGGCATGGGCGCGCGGGTCATCGTCACCGAGGTCGATCCCATCAACGCGCTGCAAGCGGCGATGGAGGGCTTCGAGGTCGCCACGGTTGAAGACACGCTGGGCCGCGGCGACATCTATGTCACCTGCACCGGCAACGTGGACATCATCACGCTGGAACAGATGAAGAAGATGAAGGATCAGGCGATTGTCTGCAACATCGGCCACTTCGACAGCGAGATCCAGGTGGATCGGCTGAACGCGGAGCAGGGCGTTAAGAAGCTGAACATCAAGCCGCAGGTGGACTTCTACAGCTTCCCCGACGGCCACGGCATCTTCATCCTGGCCGAGGGGCGGCTGGTCAATCTGGGCTGCGCCACAGGGCATCCGAGCTTCGTGATGAGCAACAGCTTCGCCAACCAGACGCTGGCGCAGCTTGACCTGTGGGAGAAGCGCGACAGCTACAAGGCCGGCGTCTACGTGCTGCCCAAGAAGCTCGACGAAGAAGTGGCGCGGCTGCATCTGGAGAAGATTGGCGTCAAGCTGACGACTCTGACTCCGAAGCAGGCCGACTATATCGGCGTGCCGGTAGAGGGGCCGTACAAGGCGGAGTTTTACCGGTACTGAGAAGCAGGGAATAGGGACTAGGGAACAGGGACTAGTCCATTAACATCGTGAAGAGGTACGAATGCTGGGTGCCCCAGGTCCCGATTTTGGGACCTGGGAATACCGATGTTCCAGAGCTTCCTCTTGGGAGTACCGCTCATGGCCTTGCAACAGAAAATTTCCTTCGAGCTGTTTCCGCCGCGCACGCCGGAAGGCGTGGCGAAGCTGCCGGGCGTGATCGGCCGGCTTGCCGCGGTGCGGCCGGAGTATTTTTCCATCACTTATGGCGCAGGCGGCTCCGACCAGAACGGCACTTACGAGACGCTGGCGACGGTGGTCCGGCACAGCGGCGTGGAGGTTGCGCCGCATCTGACCTGTGTGGGCTCGACGCGCGCCCACGTTGCTGAGCAGCTAAAGCGCTACCGGGAAGCGGGAGTGAAGCGCATCGTGGCCCTGCGCGGCGACTTGCCAGCCACGGCCATGAGCTCCTCCGCGCCGGGCGATTTCCACTACGCCAATGAGCTGGTCAGCTTCATCAGAGATACGCACGGCGACGCCTTCAAGATCGAGGTGGCCGCGTACCCGGAGATGCACCCGCAAGCGCCCAATCCCGGCTCGGACTTCAAGAATTTTTGCCGCAAGGTGAAGGCGGGCGCGGACGGTGCGCTGACCCAGTTGTTCTATAACGCCGACGCCTATTTCGACTTTATGGAACGCTGCGCGAAGGCCGGCATCAATATCCCGGTGGTGCCGGGGATCATGCCCATCACCGGCTATGCCAACACGCTTCGTTTCTGCAATGGCTGCGGCGCCGACCTGCCGCGCTGGGTGCGCCTGCGCCTGGAGCAACTCGAAGACGACAAGCCCGCGCTCGTCGACTTCGGCCTGGAAGTGGTCACCCGACTGTGCGAAACTCTGCTGCGCAACGGTGCGCCCGGTTTGCATTTTTATACCGTGAATCAGGCCGCGCCGACCCTGCGCGTGCTCAAGGACCTGCGGCTACCGAAGTCTGTGTGAGCTATCGCTTCTTGTGGTCGAACAGCCGATGCCAGATCCGCCAGGTGAAGCTATGCAGAAGGTGGGTCTGCTTGGCTTTCAGCTCGGCATAGGAGTGTGCGACATAGAGGTCGAACTCCGGCGGCCAGCCGATGGTGGAGCGGCGCTCGGAGTAGTCGCCCTCGGCCCACTTGGCCAACACCGCCTTGTAGCCCGAAACATGGGTGACAAAGTCGAGCAGGCACTGGGGCATCTCTTCCTCAATAATGAGAGCGGCCTTCTTAATGATGATCCTCTCGCGAATGTCGTTGAGAGGCATGAAAATCGTGGTCATCCACAGCATCCACTCTTTCATCTCCTCGTCGAGAATAGGCAAGCTCTGCGTCTTGCCCTGCTTTTTGAGCAGCGAGCGGTAAGCGATATTGCCTGCCTGCGAGGCGACGTAGAGGGGGCCGTAGAACTCGTTCAGCCGCCGGTTGACCAGCTCCAGCTTATCCTTGCGGAGCGCCAGCACCTGGGCGCTCATGAAGGTGGCCAGATAGCCGACCACCGCGATAACGATGGTCAGTCCGGCTGCGTTTTGTACAAGGTTCGAAGTGAAGAGTGTCGAAAAATCCATTGCTTGACCTTGGCAGCGAGTATACCGCGGCAGCGATGCGGGGGGCTGAGCTGACCCGCTTTAAAAGTTGGCTCACATCCCGCCGTGGAACCGTCCGAATGTGCGAGCCAGCATGAGCGACATGAGCAGGATGCCCGCTCCGAGCGCGAGCGCGTGCTGGGTTTTGCGCAGGTTGAAGCTGCCGACGCGGCAGACGAGCAGGTAGCCGGCAGCGAGATTGAAGAGGCCCCACAGGACATTGACCGTCGAGGAGGACAAGCCTATGCCGGGCGGTGTTGCGAAGGGGCTTTGGAAAGCATGGCCGGATATTCCATTGCCGAGATGGGGCAGGCAGTTGGCGAGAAATGCGCCTCCGAAGAAGTAGGCGACATAGTGATACCAGCGCATGATGCTTCCTCCTGGCTTTCCAGCCGATGATAGCAGGCTCTAACTTGAGCCCATGTAGACAAAGCGGGCCAGAAAGAGAGCGGCCAGCACATAGAGCAGCCAATCCTGTTTGCTGAGTTTGCCCGTAGCCAGGTGGAGCGCGGCCCAGGCGATGATGCCAAAGCCCAGCCCGTTGGCAATCGAGTAAGTGAAGGGGATGAGCACCAGGGTGAGAAACGCGGGAACCGCAATGAGCGGGTCGCGCCAGTGAATCTCGCTGATGGTGGAGAGCATCATGGAGCCCACCAGGATGAGCGCCGGGGCAGTGGCGGCCGGGGGCACGATGCCCACAAAAGGCGCGGCGCCGATAGCGCCCAGAAACAGCAGCCCGGTGACGATGGCGGTGACGCCTGAGCGTCCGCCTGCCGCCACGCCGGCCGTGGACTCGACGTAGCTGGTCACGGTCGAGGTTCCGATGAAGGAGCCGAAAACGGTGGCCGTGGCGTCGGCGAAGAGAATGCGGCTCAGGCGGGGAATCGAGTTGTCCTCATTGATCAGCCCGGCCCGTTTGGTCACGGCCACCAGGGTGCCCAGGTTGTCGAAGAGGTCCACAAAGAAGAAGACGAAGACGATCTCCAGCAGGCCCTTGTTGAGTGCGCCGCGGATGTCGAGCTGGAAGGCTGTTGAGGCCAGCGAGTGAAAGCCGCCGGCGGAGGGCGTCCAGTGGGTCAGCCCCAGCAGCCAGGCGCTCCCGGTGATGGCGAGAATGCCGATGAGCAGAGCGCCGTGCACTTTTTTCGCCAGCAGCGCCACCATGAGGACGAGGCCCAGCAGAGCCAGCACCGTGGTGGGATTGCTGATGTTGCCCAGGCCGACCAGCGTGTTGGGGTCGGCCACCACCAGGCCGGCGTTGCGAAAGCCGATGAGGGCGATGAAGAGGCCGATGCCGCTGGCCACGGCGGCGTAAAGCTCGTGGGGAATGGCGCGCAGAATCATCTGCCGGATGCCGACGGCGGTGATGGCCAGAAAGATGACGCCGGAGAGAAAGACTGCGCCCAGGGCCGTCTGCCAGGGGATGTGCATCTTAAGGCAAACGGCGTAGGTGAAGTAGGCGTTCAGGCCCATGCCGGGGGCCAGCGCAATGGGATAGCGCGCCACAATGCCCATGAGAATCGACCCGAAGGCCGCCGACAGGCATGTGGCCGCTGTGACCGCGGCCAGCGGCATCCCGGTTGCCGACAGGATGGCCGGGTTGACCAGCACGATATAGGCCATCGTCAGGAAGGTGGTGACGCCGGCCAGAACTTCGGTGCGCCAGTTGGTTCCCAGGCGCGTGAATTCAAAATAGTCTTCGATTCGCTTCAGCATAGGCGGGTACTTCTTCTAGAAGAGCACACGCACGCTCCCGGTTTCAACTCGGGGCCATGAGGCGCATCCCAACCGATGGACAAAAAGGAACAGACCGCACGGCCGGTCGCGGTTCCAATTAGAGAGCGGCGCGAATCCGCGAATTCTCTTGCAACCGCAATGAACGAGATTTCCAACCCGAAGAAGGAGGCTTTCATGCCCACGATTACAACTAAAGACGGCACGCAAATCTATTACAAGGACTGGGGCGCGGGTCAGCCTGTGGTTTTCAGCCACGGCTGGCCGCTGAGCGCCGATGCCTGGGAAGACCAGATGGTATTTCTGGCCTCGCATGGCTATCGCGCGATTGCACACGACCGGCGGGGCCATGGCCGCTCGAGCCAGCCCTGGAATGGCAATGAGATGGACACCTACGCCGACGACCTGGCGGAATTGACCAAAGCGCTGGATCTGCAAAACGCTGTCCACGTCGGCCACTCGGCTGGCGGGGGCGAGGTTGCCCGGTACATTGGCCGCCACGGGACGAAGCGCGTGGCAAAGGCCGTGCTGATTGGCGCGGTGCCGCCGCTGATGCTGAAAACAGAAGCCAATCCAGGCGGATTGCCGATGGAGGTCTTCGACGGAATCCGCGCCGGCGTTCTGGCCGACCGCTCGCAGTTCTTCAAAGACCTGACAGTGACCTTCTATGGGGCCAACCGGCCGGGCTCGACGGTTTCGCAAGGCCTGCGGGACGCGTTCTGGCTGCAAGGGATGGCCGCCGGATTCAAGGCTGTGCTGGACTGCATCAAGGCATTCTCTGAAACAGACTTCACCGAAGATCTGAAGAAGATTGACGTGCCCACGCTGATCCTGCATGGCGACGACGACCAGATCGTGCCCATCAACGACTCAGCCCTGCTGTCCGCCGCGCTTGTGAAGGGAGCGACGCTGAAGGTCTATCCGGGCGCGTCGCATGGCCTGTGCTCGACCCACAAGAACCAGGTGAACGCGGACCTGTTGGCCTTTATTCGGGGGTAGGTGGGTAAGCAAAAAACGAGAGGCCACCTGCGGTGGGGCCAATCGCTCGCTATCCGCTCGCAGATGTTTCGTGGTCTCCCACCTTGCGCCAGGAAAAACGCGCAAGGCTGAGGCACCCGGCTACGCCGCCTGTTGGCGGTTCCAGCGGCGCAGCAGCCAGTCCATGGAACCGCCCTGCACGACGATGGAGAAGACGACCACCAGGAAGGTGGCGTTCAGAATCCACGAGCCGCCCAGTGCCGCCGGAACCGAGAGCGCCAGGGCGATGGAGAGGCCGCCGCGCAGGCCGCCCCAGGTCATCACAAAGAAGGAACTCTGGTGGCGGCGCTCGACCAGATGCACCAGCGCGAGCAGCAATGCGACGGCTGCCAGGCGCACCGCGTTCACCGAGAGAATGGCAGCAAGCCCGGCCAGCAAAGCGGGCGCGCTGACGGTGACCGCCATGGTTTCAAAACCCAGCAGGACAAAGAGCACCGAGTTCTGGATTTCGTCGATCACTTCCCAGAAGTGGTTCACGCTGCTGTGATCGATGCGCTCCAGCGGCTGACTCTGTGTGAAGTGGCGCAGCGCGATGCCGGCCACCACGGCCTCCAGCGGCGCGGAAAGGCTCAGTGCGTCCGCCAGGGCATAGCCGCCCAGCGCCAGCGCCACGGTAAAAAGAATATCCACCAGATAGGCGTCGACGCGGCGCATCAGGCGCCCTGCGGCCCATGCAGCCAGAATGCCAATCGTGATGCCGCCTCCGGCCCTGAGCAGCAGCGTTCCCGCAATGCTCCAGGGCGTGGGCGCGTGGCCGCCGGCAGCGTCCAGCATGGCGAGGAAGAGTACCGCGCCGACGCCGTCGTTGAAGAGCGACTCACCCGCCAGTTGCGCCTGAATCCGGCTGGGAACGCCCGTTCGCCGCAGCATTTCCAGAACGGCGATGGGGTCTGTGGGCGAGATCAGAGCGCCGAAGATGAGGCACTCGACCCAGGGAAGCCGGAAGCCGGAGAGCAGTAACATCAGCCCCGCCACCAGAAACATGGAAAGAATTGTGCCCACAACGGAAAGCAGCGAAACGGTGAGTTTCTCCCGCGCCAGTTGTTCCAGGTCAAGCAGAAACGCTCCTGCGAAGAGCAGCAGGGGCAGCATTCCGTGCAGGATGATGCTTCCGAAGTCGATCTGTCGCGCCAGATCAACGGCCCAGGCGTGCATTCCGGGGGCCAGGCCGCCAGCCCCGGCCAGAGCCAGCGAAACCAGCACAGTCAGCAGCATGGTTCCGATGGTGATCGGCAGTTTGAGCCAGCGAATGCTGATCCAGCCGAACAGCGCGGCAGTGGCGAACAGAACGCTGAGAATCTGCAAAGTCGTCATGAGGGCAGCCGGAAAAACGAATGCCCTCATGATAGCTGAAGATGCGACCGAATCCTCAGCGGTTCACGCGGAGGCTGGCTGCGCCAACGCGCTCAGCCCAGCAGCTTGGCGGCGTCCTTGGCGAAGTAGGTGATGATGAAGTCGGCGCCGGCGCGGCGAATGCCGAGGAGCGACTCGACGATGACGCGATCACGGTCCAGCCAGCCCTTTTCGAAGGCGGCCTGAAGCATGGCGTACTCGCCGGAGACTTGATAAGCGCCGATGGGCACGTCCACACGCTCGCGCGCCGCGCGGAGCACGTCAAGGTAGGGCATGGCGGGCTTCATCAGGATCATGTCCGCGCCTTCGCCGAGGTCGAGGTCGATTTCGCGCATGGCCTCGCGCAGGTTTGCGCCGTCCATCTGGTAGGTCTTGCGGTCGCCGAACTGGGGCGCTGAGTCGGCGGCTTCGCGGAAGGGCCCGTAGAAGCCTGAGGCGAACTTGGAGGCGTAGCTGAGAATGGGCGTCTGCTGGCAGCCCGCGGCGTCCAGGGCGCGGCGAATGGCAGCCACGCGGCCGTCCATCATGTCGCTGGGAGCGACGACGTCGGCTCCGGCCCTGGCCTGGCTGACGGCGGTGCGCGCAAGCAGATCGAGCGAACTGTCGTTGTCCACATCGAAGCCGTCAGGGGTTTTGACCACTATGCCGCAATGGCCGTGGCTGGTGTACTCGCAGAGGCAGACGTCGGCAATCAGCACCAGTTTTTTGGAGGCTGACGACGCTTCGATGGCGCGCAGCCCCTGCTGCACAATGCCGTTCTCGTCCCATGCGCCGGAGGCCTGCTCGTCCTTGGATTCAGGCAGGCCGAAGAGCAGCAAGCCGCCCAGGCCCAGACTGGCGGCCTCTTCAGCCTCGCCCACAGCCTCGTCGACGGAGAGATTGAAGACGCCCGGCATGGAGCCGATCGCGCGGCGCACGCCCTGGCCCGGACAGAGAAAAAGGGGATAGATCAGGTCGCCGGGCTCGACAGTTGTTTCGCGCACCAGCGCTCGCAGGGATTCAGTGCGCCGCAGGCGGCGCATCCGCGTTTCAGGGAAGCTCATGGCTCCGATTGTACTGCGAATGCGAGCGAAGGAACACCGCTGCCCATGGGGCCAGGCGGACTCTGTGCCGAGGCCAAATCCTCGGCTGTTAGTATCTCTATTGCTATGGAACTCTCCGAGAGCGCGCCCCTTGCCGTGCCAGAGAAAAGCACTGGTCCTTTTCCAGCGGCGGGCAGCAGCCCGGCCGGATCGCAATCTTCCCGCCGAATTCGTTGGGCGCAGGCGCTGGTTCTGATGGCTCTCTTTTCCGTTCCGGCTTTTGTCTTCCTTCGCACGGCATCGGCCAGCGATCCGGATGTCTGGTGGCACCTGCGCAGCGCAGAGTGGATACTGCAACACGGTGCCGTGCCGCAGACAGATCCGTTTTCCAGCTTTGGCATGGGAAAGCCCTGGGCGGCCTATAGCTGGCTTTTCGAGCTGCTGATTTTCAAGCTTTTTCAGTGGCTGGGCCTAGCTGGAATTGTGGTTTACACAGCCGGAATGGTTGTGTGCATTGCAGCGGCCCTGCATCACCTCATCCGGCGTCTGCAAGCCGACTTTACCCTCGGGGTGCTGCTGACCTTTGTGGCCAGCTACAGCATGGTTCGCCTTTACACGCCGCGCCCATGGCTATTCACCGTCCTGTTTTTTGCGCTGGAGCTCGATGTCCTGATGCAGGCGCGCAAGACCGGAAAGATGCGGGAACTGCTATGGCTGCCGGTGATCTTTGCTCTGTGGGCCAATCTGCACATTCAGTTCATCGACGGCTTGGTGGTGCTGGCGATTGCCATGGCGGAGGCCGTTCTGGCCCGCCGGTGGAGCAGAATCCAGACGCTCCTGCGCCCCGGCTGGCTTGCGGGCATCTCCATCGCCTGCGTCCTGGCAACGCTGGCCAATCCATACGGCTGGAAGATCTACCGGGTGGTATTTGATCTGGCCGAGCAGTTCGGCGTTTTGAACGAGATCGTGGAGTTCAACCCGTTGCCGTTTCGCCATCTCGATGACTGGTGTGTGCTTTTGCTGGCCCTGGCCGCTGTTGCTGTGCTGGCCAGAGCGCGCCGCATGGCGTTCTTTGAAAGCATATTACTGGCTTTTGCGATCTACGTGTCCTTTCGGTGGCAGCGCGATCTGTGGGTGGTGGTCATCGCGGCCAGCGCAATTCTGGCCTGCGGGCTTACGGGCGACGAAAAGAACCGCTTCCAGCTGACGGCAGCTTTTGCGCCGTTTGTCGCGATGGCCACGGGGCTGGCGGTCGCGCTCGGCTTCTGCGCGTTGCACGTCGACAATGCCGGGCTGAGCGCGAAGCTTGCCGGGGATATGCCCGTCCGTGCGGTGGAAGCGGTGAAAAGAAACAGTTGGAGAGGGCCTCTCTACAACGATTTCAACTGGGGAGGCTATCTGATCTGGGCTTTGCGCATGCCGGTCAGCATCGATGGACGTACAAATGTCTATGGCGATGAGAGGATCAACGGCTCTTACGCGATGTGGAATGCGCAGCTTGGGTGGGCTTCCGATCCCGATCTTCAGAAGGCGGGCCTGGTGATAGGTCCAGCCAGAGCGCCTCTGACCCAGTTGCTTCGCACCGACCCGCGCTTCGAGCTTGCCTATGAAGACAAGCTCGCGGCGGTCTTTGTTGCACGGAACGCCGCGTCCTCAGGAACGGCAGGAACTGCCGCCGCTTCCGGCGGCGCATCGGCTCAGCCCGCTGCCAAGTGACAGAGGCAGGCTGAGCCAGGAAGCTGCCTTACAACTGTTCGTAGAGCGTCGAATTCCGGTAGCCGAGCAGCATCACCAGAGTCCAGATGCCCAGGGCGGTTCCGAAGGGGAACTTCAGCAGGCTCAGGAAGGCCGCTACGATAGCCACAACCCGGCCCCATGGCGCGTGCTCCATCAGACCCCATGCAGCCGCCAGCGCAAGACCGGCGCGGAGCACTATGAAGGCCCACCCGAAACGCAGGATCATCGGCATGAACCACATCGGAGGCGTCGATCCGTCTGCCCAGGGCCCATGCATCCAGGGGCCGAAATGGCCGAGGAAAAAGGCATTGGCAAAGGCCAACCCGGCCACGCCGACGATCAGGGAGAAGGCGGCATAGATGAACCAGACAATGCTGAGCGCCCTCACTTTGCCAGCGTAGTTTTGCAGTTGAAATTCCATGCCAGGAACAGTTGGACCCGCTGCCGCGGCCGGACGGCCACACTTGGGGCAGAAGCCCTGCCCGGGCGCCAGAGCCTGACCACATCCGCTGCAATACATGAGTGCCTCCTCGAAGAGATCGTTCCGAGTCTACTACGCAACGGAGGCGCAATGGGTTCCGTGGCCTGCCGGAATCCGCTCGGGATCTCTCAGGGGTCACGTTGCGCCATTCCTGGCCGGAGTTTGTCCCATGAGCGGAAGCACTCTCACGTTTTAAGCCAAAACAACGATAAACAGGATAGGAGATGGTGTGAATGGCGAAGGACTCAACTGCGGCCAATGTTGCCGATTCGGTCCAGAAGCAGGCGGGTGAACTTCGCTACGTGGCGCGCCAGCCGATTCTGGATATCCGAGGCAGGGCGCATGGTTACGAGTTGCGTTTCTGGGATGGTTGCGAGCCGAACTTCGGCGCTGACAAAAACCTGGCGACCCGCACGATGCTCGACAACACAGTGCTCTTCGGACTGGAAGAGCTGGCGCGCGGCTTGGCGGCCTTTGTTCAGTGCACCCCGGATTCACTGACCGAAGAGTGGGTTCAGGTCTTGCCGCCCAAACTGACAGTCCTGGAACTCCCATCCAGCACGGAAGCCACGCAGAGCTTGCTGGCAGCCTGCCGCAAACTGAAGGCATTGGGCTTCCGGCTGGCGCTGGCTGATTTCACCGGAAATCTGATCTCCGGAGCTCTGGCTGAGCTGGCCGACTACATCAAGGTGGATGTTCTCAAAGTCGACGCCGCCAGGCGCCGCGATCTGTTCCGCCAACTGAACTCTTCCGCGATTTGCCTGGTGGCGCAAAATGTCGAGACGCAGGAGCAATACGGGGAGGCCTGCAGAGAAGGCTTCGAGCTGTTTCAGGGCTACTATTTCTGCCGTCCCGAGGCGCTGGAAAGCCACAGGATTCCCGGCAACCGCCTGGTGCATCTGGAGATTCTGGAAAATCTGCAGAAGGAACCCGTCGACCTGAAGCGCATGAGCCAGTTGGTGATGTGCGACGCCTCGCTTACCTACCGGCTGCTGCGGCTGGTCAACTCCCCAGTCTGCGCCATGCGCCAGGAGGTGACCTCGATCCAATCGGCGCTGATGCTGGTGGGCGAGGCATCCTTCCGGCGCATCGCCATGCTGGCCATCGCCAGCGACTTCAATGCCAACCAGCCGGAGGAGATTCTTCGAATGGCCTTTGAGCGGGCGCGCTTTTGCGAATTGGCGGCGAACCCCTGCGGGCTGGACCCCAGCGAACAATATCTCATCGGCATGGTCAGCCTGTTTCCGGCCATGCTGCGCATTCTCATGGAAGATCTGGTCCAGTCGCTGCCCTTGCGCGAGGAGGCTCGCCAGGCGCTGCTGGGCTGGGAGATCCCGAAGGGCGTCTTGCTGCACTGGATTGTCTGTCACGAGCATGGGAACTGGAAGGAGTGCGATGCAATCGTCCATTCCTGCGGCCTGAGCCATAGTCATTTCCTGCGCTGCCATGCCGAGGCTGTCGCATGGGCCGAGGATGCGCTCAAATCCAATGCTTGAGCCGCAACGCTTTTTATCCTTCGCAACAAACCACCTGCGGTGGGGCCAGCCGCTCGCTAATCGCTCGCATGGGCTTCGTGGCTCCCCAGGTCTGCTGAAAACCCAGACCTGACCAGCCATTCATTTTGGGTTGGTAAGATGGGGGCCTGCCGGCGCTACCCACCCACCCCCACCCCTATTTTGGAGACAAAATCCTTGTTTTCTTGAGCTTAGAAGCAGGGTTGCGCTGTAAAATCGTCAAAACAAAGGAGTTGTCCGCAAAATAGTCCAGGATAAGGAGTTACGCGATGGTTCGGCCTCATCTGGCGTCTTCCGGCTGACTGGCTGCGCCGGCGCGATGGAAAAACTTCTGAGAATAATTATGCGGCAAAGTGGAGAAATGATCTGCAACTACCTGCGGTGGGGCCAGAGGCTAACTTATCGCTCGCATAGGGTTCGTGGTCTCCCAGGTGCAGTGGTTGTGTTCGCTTCTAAAGGCACCTGGGGCACCCGACGTCCATCCCCGGTCCCCAACTGCGAGCGACCGGGGGCACCCCCATCGTGGTTGGAAAGATCACCGAGACCGGGGCCACCCGCCCGCTTGATTCCATAGTGGTTCCCGCATAGCAACCTGAGAAAGCCACATTTTTCGCATCAAGTGGCTGTAGGCTGCTCATTCCGCAAGCGTTCCCGCAGGGGAACTTCAGGTTACTCCACAGCATCCATTCTGGGGTGGCGTGTCCCCCTAATTCCGATGCGGAGCAGCGAGGGCTTTTGCTGATGTGCTGAGGACGCCGGATGGAGCCTCAGAAGCCAGCAAGCCGCCCCGGAGGACGGCCTGCGGTTGGTTGGAACGGCGGCTCACTGCTGCTTCTGCGGATCGGCGTGACCGCCCTCATGCAGCAGACTGTCCGTTGCAGTTTCTTTTCGTGACTCGGGGTTTACCGTAGGTTTGGCGCTTGCGGACGGACCACTCGTTTCCGGCTGATGTTGCCGGATGGTTACCTTGAAAAGCGGTGAGAACTCAACGTCTGGCCCAGTGCTTTGGGGCGGATATAGGACAACATAATCGAAATGAAGTGTGAACTCTCTCCTTGCAGAATCCGATTTGCTGAATACCCATCTGCTTCCAGTTTTTTCGGATTCACGTTTTAAGAAGATGTTGACACCGGACAAAGCCTTCGACTCAATGACTTCACCTTGATTGTTGACCACCACCCTGACCGCTATATCTTCAGTCGCGCCTTCCGCCAAGGCAATAGGCGGATAGTGGGGAGCGTGAGCGGTCACTACGCTGGCCACATCCTGTGCAGCGCACATCGCTACGTTCAACGCTAACGAAATCAAAACCAGAAAAGTTTTCATAAAGCCTCAGTACGCACTTGGCATTGGGAATAGTGGTTTGTCGATGTTCGGATCGGTACTGTACGGAGGATTGGAAAGCTGCTGCTTGATTTCGCCAGGCGATAACCCCTGAGTCGTGTACGCATTCACTTCTGACATTCGGCCTGTGATGTTGAGACCTTTTGACGATTCACCTGTTGGGTCTTGCATCAAGCCATTCACGTAATTCTGTCTGTCGAGTGCGTGTTGGCCCTCATGATCGATCACATCTTTCAGTTCACCCCCATCAAGACCTGCTTTTAATTTCACCGCTGTCGCTACACCGGTGGCCTTTCCATCTGCTGTGTACGCAAATCCAGGAGTTCCCGCTTGTGCCCCCGCTGTGCCGTTCACATTGGCGTTTTTTGCATCAGGTTGGTCAACAACCGTTACGGTTACTCCATTCTTTTCACCAAGTGCTCCGTATGCTCCTGCGGCGGCAGCTCGCGCTTTGTTCTTGGATACCTGATCTTTTCCGATCTGCTTGTTGATCCTATCCAATTCTTTTTGGTTACAGTTTTTAGAGCCACTTCCGCAAGCGATTTCATAGTGCCCTGTTGGATCGGTCCTGTTCAGCGGATTATTCCCGACGTAAGCGTACAGGTTGAGCGTCTGCGGATTGTCCAGCTTCGCATACGGAACGGGTTCATACTTCGCACTCCAGTCCGGCGACATGAACCGGCCCATGCTGGAAGCGTAGTACCTTGCTCCGAAGTAGTCGTTGCCTGATTCGGTATCCCGTTCTTTGCCGGTGAAACAGGAGGGCGAAAAGCGCGATGTGTTTGCACAAACGGCGAAGGGTATCATAGCGCTATCCCTGCGTGTCGTAGATTCATTGCGGCTTTGGCGAGTCGGCGTGGCCGGACTCGTGAAGCAGTGTGTATGCCGACGGACTCGGTTTCGTCTCGGCATCAGGGGTGGCAGCGGATTGAGGCCAGGGCGCAGAGTGCTCGACGGGGTTCACTTTGAGAACCTGAAGGAACAGGACTCTAAAGCGAAATTGGTTTGCATGTCCGTATCGAGAGTTTGTTTCCCGCATTACAGCGGCAAGATCAGGAGACGTTCCATAAGGCACTGTCACAGGCTTAGGGCCATCGAACTCGACAAGAACATCGGTTTCGGCCCTCCCATCGGCTTTCAAGAGCTTCTCCATGGCTGCTACCAACGCGGGGGAGCTTCTTTGACGGAAGTCTGGGGAGTAGTCGACCCATGCAGTGAGGTTAGCTGCTGGACAAGAGGGATCATAAAAGCTCATGATCTCGCCGCCGCTTCTATACACGCCCTGGATTCGAACGACCTTATGATCGTATCGAGCAACGTGCCCGGCAACATTGCAGTAGGCAATCGACAGTTGCTCATTCCGCTCATTCGATTGAGCTACCGCAACTGCTGAAGCACAGAGCAACAGCGCACATAAGATCGGCTTGAGGCGGAACGACTCTAAGCGGCTCATTGCTTATCCTTCGTGAACGTCAACCATGGAGCGCCTGGATTCTGCGGAGTGACCCCATAACCGTTTGCCGGGTCTTTCAAAAACTGATTGATGGTGTCGTTGACCTGCCCCCGGTTGTCTCCTGGATTGATCAAAAACTGTCCGTTACCGTTCATCGTCCACGTTTGGCCTGATTGTTGCCAGATACTCGCTTGATTCTGATATGCAGGCAGGCAGGTGGCCCGGTCAATCTGTGGATCTGCGTGTGGTGAATGAGGCTGTGCCCCGTGTATGACAGCGTCGGCATTGTCAAGGCTCTTTTCGGGTCTTTGGCCGTAAAAAGAGCATAGGGTAGCGATTGTTTGGGAAGGACGGTGTCAAGGGCGCGTACTTTGCGTT
>Ga0224535_1000005_pt1 | contig 138009 bp, 110 predicted proteins | sample 714E13034metaG_FD_179898 | JGI IMG/M metagenome (GOLD analysis project Ga0224535, IMG submission 179898) | Peat soil microbial communities from Stordalen Mire, Sweden - 717 E1 30-34 | ecosystem: Environmental > Terrestrial > Soil > Wetlands > Peat | place: Sweden: Norrbotten County, Stordalen... | reverse complement strand
GCCGAAGACGGCGTGAGCAGCGGCATGGCTCGAGTGCGTCAATCCAAGCTGCCGTTTTCTTTTCTGCACCACGCTGGGCTCTTTTTTTGACCATATGTGTCACTATACTATGCGAGGTTCAGTAGTTGTCGGAATCGGCTTTGTAAGGCCTGAAGATCAGACTCACGCGTAAGTCACGAGTTTGAGGCCGCACTCACTTATACATTTCAATTATGTCAACGCTTCATCGGCCTCGGTATCGAACTGTCCTATCTGCAACCCCTTCTCTCGAAGTTTTTAGAACTACCAGCAAACCGCAGGTCTATCGACTTCGCAGCGCATCGCTCAGGATTGCAGTGCATTGGAAAGAATAAGACGGGGTGGGCGATTTTGCATCGCTCACCCCATGTTTTTCCGCCGAAGGCGGGTACGCCTGGACGGCCAGTCCTACTTCTTCTTGTCGTCCACGTCCACGTACTCGGCGTCGATGACTCCATCGTCCTTCTTTTGCTCGGCTGCCGGTCCGGCGGTTGTGTCGCCAGCGGCTCCGGGCGCTGCTCCGGCCGCGGCCTGCGCGGCATTCGCCTTGTAGAGAATCTCGGCCAGCTTGTGGCTGGCGTGGGTCAGCTTCTCAAGCTGGTCCTTTATCTCCTTCGATGTCGGCGTGCCTTCAAGCAGCTTCTTGGAATCGGCCAGCACGGTTTCAACTTCTGCCTTGACCGGAGCGGCTTCAGCGCCCTGCATCTTGTCGCCGGAGTCCTTCAGCATCTTGTCGATGTTATAGACCATGCCATCGAGCGAGTTGCGCGCCTCAATCTCATCGCGCTTCTCCTTGTCCTCGGAGGAGTGCGCTTCGGCTTCCTTGGCCATCTGCTCCACTTCTTCCTTGCTCAAGCCCGAGCTGGACGTGATGGTGATGCGCGTGTCCTTGCCGGTGGCGTTGTCCTTGGCGGTCACGTTGAGAATGCCGTTGGCGTCGATGTCGAAGGTCACCTCAATCTGCGGGATGCCGCGCGGCGCAGGCATGATGCCGCCCAGCTTGAACTTGCCCAGTGTGCGGTTCTGCCCCGCCATGGGCCGTTCGCCCTGCAGCACGTGAACCTCGACCTCGGTCTGGTTGTCGGCTGCCGTCGAGAAGGTTTCGGTCTTCTTGGTCGGGATGGTGGTGTTGCGCGGAATCATCGGCGTGGCCACGCCGCCCAAAGTCTCGATGGACAAGGTCAGCGGCGTCACGTCAAGCAGCAGCAGGTCCTTGACTTCGCCGGCCAGCACGCCCGCCTGCACCGCCGCGCCAATCGCGACCACCTCGTCGGGATTCACCCCGCGATGCGGCTCGCGGCCGAACATCTTCTTTACCACTTCCTGAATCATGGGCATGCGCGTCTGGCCGCCCACCAGCACCACTTCGTTAATATCGGTGAGCGCGACGCCGGCGTCGGCAATAGCCTTCTTGCAAGGCTCCAGCGAAAGATTCACAAGGTCACCGACCAACTGCTCCAGCTTGGAGCGGGTCAGCTTGCGGACCAAGTGCTTCGGCCCGGTGGCGTCTGCCGTGACAAAGGGCAGGTTAATTTCGGTCTCGATGGTTGTCGAGAGCTCGATCTTGGCCTTCTCGGCGGCGTCCTTCAGCCGCTGCAGAGCCATCTCGTTGCCCTTCGAGCCCAGGTCCAGACCCGTTTCCTGCTTGAACTCGTCAATCAGCCAGTCCACTACGCGCTTATCCAGGTTGTCGCCGCCCAGGTGAGTGTCGCCGTTGGTGGACTTGACCTCGATGACGCCTTCGCCCACTTCCAGAATGGAAATATCGAAGGTGCCGCCGCCAAAATCATAAACGGCGATGGTCTCGTCCTTCTTCTTGTCCAGCCCATAGGCCAGCGCGGCTGCGGTGGGCTCGTTGACGATGCGCTTTACTTCGAGGCCGGCGATTTTGCCGGCATCCTTGGTGGCCTGGCGCTGGGCGTCGTTGAAGTAGGCCGGAACGGTGATGACCGCCTCGGTGACCGTCTCACCCAGATAGGCTTCGGCGCTCTTCTTCAGCTTCTGCAAAATCATGGCCGAGATCTCGGGCGGGGTGTACTCCTTGCCCTGCGCCATCACACCTACGTGGTCGCCCTGCTGGATCACCTTGAAGGGAACCATCTTCATCTCGTCGCTGACTTCGTCGTAGCGGCGGCCCATGAAGCGCTTGATGGAGAAGATGGTGTTCTCCGGGTTGGTGATGGCCTGGCGCTTGGCTACCTGGCCTACCAGACGCTCGCCGTTCTTGCTGAAGCCGACAACGGAGGGTGTGGTGCGCGTACCCTCTTCATTTGCAATCACTTTTGGTTCGCCGCCCTCAAGGACAGCAACGCACGAATTGGTCGTGCCGAGGTCGATTCCGATAATCTTTGCCATGGTTGGTTTCCTGCCTGATGAATAGAATTTCTGACTTTCACAGATTGCCAGATTGAGTGATTTATTGTCAAGTTTTCTTGATGGCGATTGCATAAACCATGCCAAACCGGTTCCGTTTAAGCAGAAGTCCACGCCGAGAGAGCCGCCTGCTGGCGGGGGCGCTCCGGAAAGACTAGCGCCGGAGGCCTGAATCATTTAATCTCAAACTTCCCCATGACCACAGCCGCCGCCCAAGCCCGTTATCCGCTGACCCAGGGCGTGAACCCGTGGCTGGTCACCTGCTCGGTGATGCTGCCCACCTTCATGGAGGTGCTGGACACGGCCATCGCCTCGGTGGCGCTGCCCTACATCGCCGGCAGCCTCTCGGCCTCCAACTCCGAGGCCACCTGGGTGCTGACCAGTTATCTGGTGGCCAACGCCGTGATTCTGCCCGCCTCCAACTGGTTTGCCCGCCGCTTTGGCCGCAAGCGTTTCCTGCTCACCTGTGTCATCCTTTTCACCATCGCCTCCTTCTTCTGCGGAGCCGCGCCCTCGCTGGGAATCATTCTGCTGGCCAGGGTCTTGCAGGGGGCCGGCGGTGGCGCGCTGCAGCCGCTCTCGCAGTCCATCCTTCTCGAGAGCTTTCCCGTTTCCAAGCGTTCCATGTCTATGGCCGCCTATGGCCTCGGCATCGTGGTTGCCCCCGTACTGGGGCCGACGCTGGGCGGCTGGCTGACGGATACCTTCAGTTGGCGCTACGCCTTCTACATCAATATCCCTGTTGGCATTCTGGCGGTCATCATGATCAGCCGCTTCGTCCACGATCCGCCCTACATCAAGAACGCCAAGGTCGGCCCCTTCGACAACATCGGCTTCGGTTTGCTGATGGTCTGGACCGGCTGCCTCCAAATCGTCCTCGACAAGGGGCAAGAGGACGACTGGTTCGGCGCGGTCTGGGTGCGCTGGGCGGTGGCGGCGCTGGTGACTGCGCTGGCGCTCTGGATCTGGCATTCCTGGACCCACCGCGAAGGACTCCTCGACCTGCACGTCCTGAAAAACCGCAACTTCCGCACCGGCTGCTTCCTGATCGCCATGCTGGGGATGTGCATCTACATCACTATTGCCATCCTGCCCCTGTATTTGCAGGAGATTCTGGGCTATACCGCTTTCACCGCCGGCCTGGTGGTTGCGCCGCGCGGCCTGGGGTCCATCCTCGGCTCGCCGGCGATCGGCATCCTCGGTTCGCGTATCGACAACCGCAAGCTGCTCACCGCGGGATTCATCGGCTTTGGCGTCTGCTCGTACATCTTCAGCATCATCAATCTGGATATCGGGCCCTATACGCTGCTGATTCCCATTACCGTGACCGGCTTTGCCCTGAGCTTTGTTTTTGTGCCCATCTCCACGCTAATGATGGCCACCATCCCCAGGCACGAGATGGGCAACGCCACGGGCCTCGCGAATATGCTGCGCAACATCGGCGGCTCCATCGGTATCGCCATGGCCACCACGGCGCTGGTCCGCCGCTCGGCCCTCCACCAGACTTACCTGGGCGCCAACCTCAGCCCATCGAACCCTGTCTTGCAGCAGAAGTCGGCAGCCATCGCCGGCTACCTCGGCCATCATTTCGGTCCTGCTCAGGGCCGTCCCGGCTCCTTTGGCCTGATTTATGGCCTGATGCAGCAGCAATCGGCGCTCATGGCTTACGTGGATGTCTTCCGCTGGACGGCTCTGCTGGCCTTCTGCTGCGCCGGCGCAGCGTGGATGTTCGAAAAGCCGGAAAAGCACGCTGCCCCGCCGCCGGGGGCGCACTGAAACGGCTTCATGATATAGTCATTCCGCATTGGAAACTGGAATGAAAACTACACTCTGCATATTCTTCCTGATCGTCACTGCCTGTCTCGGCGACGGCCAATCCGCCAATAATTCTACGGATCCCGATTTGAGCAAATTCTCGTCGGACCAACTCAAAGCATGTTTAGGTGACTCGAAGGTCTGTGGAAGCAGCGATATATATGACATCTCAGAGGAACTCGTCAGCCGACTACCGACATTGCCAACGGAACAACTGGTTGCATGCTTTGACAACTGGAGAATTTGCGGCACCGGCGAGGACCAAGCGAGTGGCTGGACGATCTCGGATGAGATTGCGCGGCGCGGTAACCCACACGACCTTCTCGTGCGTTATTGGAAGGAACCAAACTGGCTAATTCGAAATGGCATCGAGCATGTTGCATACCATTTCGACACTCCCGAAGTAACAACCTTCATGCGAAGAGTCCTTGTTGAACGGAAGAAGGATGGCGTGGACTTTTACTGGCCAGCTAATTATCTTGCGAAGAAGTGCGACCCGCTTGGTCTCAAAGAGCTGAGCACTGGTCGCCATCGCAATCAGGGGAGTATGCAATATCAGACAACCCTGGTTTTATTTGGCAAGTGCCAATATCGTCCAGCAATACCTTATCTGGCGGGAGATGCACTCTATGACTTCTCTGGCAATATTATTGCCGCCGCCGAGGAAAGTCTTGATGCTCTTTACTCCGACCATCCAAAGAAACTCGACACCCTGGAAGAAGTACAAAAGTATTATTGCCGTCGAGCCAAACAGGAAGGCTTCGAAGTTAAATGCAACTCGAAATAATCGACGCCCTACGCCGCATCCCCAAAGACCTGCACCCCGGCGGCCCTTGCGGCAGTGGCCAGCTTGCGGTCGAAGGTAGCCAGTGTCGCGGCGCGGCGCATGGCCAGTTCCAGATAAGTTGCGTCGTAAGCGCTGAGAGAGTGTACACGTCCAAGTTCCAGGACACGCGCCTGCCGTGAAGCGGGAGAAATCTCATCCAGATGTATCTCTAGCTGCGTCAGATCTGAAAGATAGCTTGCCGAGTCCTGTTCTGTGAGGCGTTTTGCGCGCTCAAATACAAGCAGCGTATTCGCAATTTCCCAGTACCACAGGGCGGGGACTTGCGCACCGCTTGCGCGTACCTGGCCGAAAGCTCGCTTCGCCAGCGCCGCTTCCGTTTTATCGGCCCGCGCAATAAGCCAGGCCAGCGCCATTGACGCATCCAGAACGATGCTCATCGCCGGCCTTCTTCAATTGCCGCCCGGATTTCCTCGTTAGAGATGCCCTTGATGCGGGGATTTCTCAGCCGCTGAAAGGCCGCTTCGATCTCTTCCGTAGAATGCATCGTAATAGGCGCCGGCATAGGAACCACCTGGGCCTTGGCCTCACCGTTCACAGTAATCGTGAACCGCTCTCCGCGTTCGACCTTGCGCACGATCTCAGAGAGCTTTGTTTTTGCCTCGAAAATTCCAACCGTAGCCATTGCCTTCTCGATTCCCTGAACAGCCAAACTAGTTTACAAACTAGTGTACACCTATTCCCGCTCGATTCCGCCAAAATCCTGCTCCGAAATCCGCACTACCGCAAATATCCTGTTAACCATCCATCCCTCCCGCGTGTTCTACCGGTGAAATCAAATCTTTAACCGGGAGGCGGTTATGGCAGAATGGTTGGTTCCTTGCGCAGTATTCACAATGATTGGCTTCATCGTCTGGGTCATCTTCTCGTCCGTGCGGCGCTACAAGACGGCCTGGGTGCAGGGCGAAGTGGCGAAAGCGATGCTGATGCGCTTTGACTCGGCGCAGGCGATGCTTGCCTATGTCGAGACCGAAGGCGGCAAAAAATTCCTCTCCTCGCTGGCGCAAGAGTCGGGAACAGCTTATGGCAGTATCCTTGACTGCATACGGTGGGGACTGATCTTCCTCATCGTGGGCGGAACCCTTTGCTGGATGCACGCGGCCGGGATCGTCGACCACGATGTGCAGGTGATGGGAATCCTGGCCGTGGCGCTGGGTGTCGGACTGGAGGCAGCGGCGGTGGTTTCTTTCTATGCTTCTCGCGCGCTGGGACTCGTTGGGAAAGAACCGAAGGCTTGACCCCGGACGGTAAAGATGGAAGATGCAAGTATGATTGCGGGCTGGATCACACCGGGACGCGAGCAGACAGCAGCGGGCGAGGAAGGCTTCAGGCAGCTCTATGAAGCGACTTCCCGCCCGCTGTGGGGCTATTTGCAACATGCCAGCGGACGCCCCGATGTGGCCGACGACCTGCTTCAGGAGACTTACTGCAAGTTTCTGCTGAGCAAGGCGCCGGCGATGGATGAGGCGCAGACCCGCTCGTATCTCTTCCGCATCGCCACCAACCTGCTGCACAACCGCTTTCGCAGCCGCGACGACAGTGCCCTCGAAGAGCCTGCCGAATGCGGCGCTGAATCAGACGAGGCCGCGCGGCTGGATGTGCGGGCGGCGATGCGCCAGTTGAAGCCGCGCGAGCGGGAGTTGCTATGGCTGGCCTATGTTGAGGGGATGAGCCACGCGGAGATCGCCGCCGCCACCGGCTTGGGCGCAATGAGCATACGGATTCTGCTCTACCGCGCCAGGCAAAAGGCCAGCGGGTTTCTGCGTCCACAGAGGATAAAGTCATGAAGCGAATCAGTTGCGAGCACGAAACCAGCGTCATCCGGGCCTTGCGCTCGGGCGAGTGGACCCCGGAATTGCGCCTGCATGTATATGGGTGCCAGGATTGCAGCCAGGCGCTGCATCTGGCTCAGGCGCTCGGCGAAGAAGCCAGGCGCTCGGAAGTCCATTGCACTCCGCCCGATCCGTATTGGATTTTGCAACGGTCGCGCCGTATGGCCCGCGAAATCGCCATGCTGCGGATGACCCGTCTGCTGGCGGTCATGCGCGCTTTGGCAGCGGTCTACGTGGTTGCGGCGGCCGTATGGTTTTTGCACGGCTATGCGGCGCTTCAGTATCGCGAAGTCGCCTCGGCCATGCACGGCTCAGCCAGCATGTTTGCCCTGATGGGAGCTATGGTTGCCGCGGCCTTCGTGTCAGCCGGCCTGTGGCCGATTCTGCGCCAGCGCAGTGAAACCGGTCCGGGCCGGTAACCCGGCCCTCCATCTGTTCAGGCTACGCAGAATCATGCTCCAGGAAGAAGGACCAAAAAGGGGGGCGGGATATTCTATGTCTATGCGACCACTTCATCGTTTTTGCCTGGTTCTTGTTGCGCTTCTTGCAGTTGCGTCTTGCGGTAGTTCCGCCGCGGCCCAGGCGGCTGCTCCGTCCGGTCAATTGTCCAGCCATCTGCGCCTGATTGCTCCCGGCGTCTGGTTCCGCACCGGAGCGCCGCTGCTGGTGGGCAACGGAGTCGACATCACGGAAAACACCATGATTGTCGAGATGAAGGATTATCTGGTCGTCATCGACTCCGGCACGCAAAATACAGCTCGCAACACCATCGCGGACTGTCACGCGCTTTCCACCAAGCCGGTGCGGTATGTTTTCCTGACGCACCACCACTTTGATCACGTGGGCGGCAACGCCCTCTGGACCGCTGCGGGCGCGACGACGATGGCATTCCCCGGCGTGGCCGAGGAGATGCGGCGCGTCAAGAGCGAGTATGAACTGCCGCGCAAGACTCTTGCGGGCGATCTGTTTGTGCTCAATGACGGCAACCGCCGCCTGGAGTTTCACTCTTACGGCTGGGGGCATACGCGGGGAGACGGAATCGCCTTTCTGCCCAAGGAGAAGATTCTGTTCTGCGGGGATCTGGCGGTCAATGGCCCGTACAACTCGTTTTTTGACGCCAACCTGCGCAATTGGCCCGCGGTCCTGCGCCAGTTGGAAGCGCTCCAGCCCACATGGGTTCTCCCCGGCCACGGCGCTCCGGCCTCTGCTGAACTGCTGCGCGGACAGCGTGCCTTTCTGGAGCAATTTATCGCTCAGGTGCAGCAGGCCATCGCACAGGGAAAGAAGCTCGACGATCTGATTGAGAAGAAGGACGGGAAGGCGGTTGGGATACGCCTCACCTTTCCACCGGAACTGGCCCGCTGGAGCGCGAACCCGTTCTCTGTGCAACTGGTCGAGTCGGCTTATAGCCAACTGTCGCAGCCGCCGCAGACTGTTGAAACACTCGACCCGGCCCTGTGCGGGCGCATCGACCGCATCGCCGACCAGGTGCTGGAGCAGACCGGCGTGCCCTCGGCTTCGGTCGCCGTGGTCCAGCACGGCAAGCTGGTCTATACGCACGCCTACGGGCAGGCGCGGCTGGCTACGGAAACTGCACCCGCTGTTGCCGCCACGCCCCAGATGCGCTACTCCATCGGGTCCATCTCCAAGCAGTTCACCGCAGCTGCCATTTTGCTGCTCCAGGAAGACGGCAAGCTGAAGCTCGACGACGCAGTGGGCAAGTACGTTCCCAATCTCACCCGCGGCAATGAAGTCACCATCCGGCAGATTCTCTCGCACACTTCCGGCTATCAGGACTACTGGCCTGAGGACTACGTGATGACCACGATGCTGCCGAATGTGAGCGCGCAACAGATTCTCGACACATGGGCCAAAAAGCCGCTGGACTTCGAGCCCGGCACGCAGTGGCAATACTCGAACACCAACTTCGTCATCGCCGGCCGCATCGTGGAGCGGGTTGTAGGCGAGCCGCTCATGGACTTTCTGACGCAGCGAGTTTTCCGCCCGCTGGGCATGACCTCAGTGTGGAATTCCGACGAAACCAAACTGACCCAGGCCGACGCTGCAGCCTACTATCGCCACGCCCTCGGTCCGCTGCGCGTGGCTCCCAAGGAGGGCCGCGGCTGGATGTTCGCCGCCGGCGAGCTGGCCATGACCGCCCGCGACCTGGCGCTCTGGGATGAGAGCCTGATCGCGCAGTCCCTTCTCAAGCCGGCGAGCTACACGCAGATGTTCACCGAGGTGAAGCTGGAGAACGGCATGGGAACGCACTATGGCCTGGGCGTGCAGGTGATCGACCGCGACGACCACCGCTCCATTGAGCATAGCGGCGAGGTTTCCGGCTTTGTTTCAGACAACGAGGTGCTGGTGGATGACGGCGCGGCCGTGGCTGTGCTCACCAATCAGGACGCCGTGGGCGCGGCTTCGGCGATTGCTCATCTGGCCGCTCCGGTGGTGGCCGGCTACCAGCAGAACGACGCCGAGAAACAAGCCATCGCGATCTTCCACGGCTTGCAACAGGGCCGCATAGACCGCAGCCAACTCGCGCCCAACCTGAGCGACTACTTTACCGCCGAGGCGCTGGCCGATTTCCAGAGCAGCCTTGCCCCGCTGGGCGAGCCGCTCAGCTTTCGCCAGACTGCCCGCGAGCTGCGCGGCGGCATGACCTTCCGCGGCTTTGAGATTGTTTACCCCGGCAAGCGGCTGAGCCTCACCACCTACACATACCCCAACGGCAAGCTGGAGCAGTACCTGATTGCTCCAGCGGAGTAAATCAGAACGTCCTTGATCGGTTACGCGGGAAAGGCCTTGCCGACGCGGCTCGCCACGTCCTGCAGCCACTTCTGGCGTTCTTCCGGTGTGCTGACAATCACCGGGCAATAGCATTTGCGCTCGACGTTTTTCACGCCGCAGTAGTTGAAGACGCATGTCTTCCAGAAGTGCTCCAGCGGGTCGCCGAACCAGGCCACATCCACGTCGTGCGGCGTGTTCGCCGTGTTGAAGACCAGGGCAGTTTTCGCCGTCAGCAGGCCGACCGGGCCGCTCTCTCCATACTTGTACGCCACCCCCGCGCGAAAGACGCGATCGAGCCACCCCTTCAGCACGGCCGGCATCTGACTCCACCAATTCGGATGAACGATGATGATTCCCTCCGCCTCGGCAATCTCGCGGCAATGCGCTTCCACGGCCGGGTCCAGCGAGCTCGCGGCGTCGATCTCCTCATGGGGCAGAATCGGATCGAATTTCTCCTGGTACAGGTCGTGGAAACGGACGCTATGGCCGTTCTCCTCCAGCACGCGCTTCGCTGTCTCCGCAATGGCGTGGTTGAAGCTGCCCGCGTGCTGGTGGCACAAGATGATGGATACCTTCATATTTTTCTTCTCCTGCCTGATCGGCGCGAAACCTGAGGGGTCAGCTTTCAGCCGCTATCGCTAAATCTGCTGGGTGCCCCACCCTCGGCGCGCCTTTGTATTTGCGCCTAGGGTGGGATTGCACAATCCGTGAAAATGCTTCATCCCTCTATCGCTGAATCTGCGACAGATCGCGCACGGCGCCACGCGCTGCGCTGGTTGTCAGCGCGGCGTAAGCCTGGAGCGCCTTGGAAATCTTCCGCTTGCGCGTCGCTGGCTTCCACGCTGCTGAGCCCTTGGCTTCCATGGCCTTCCGTCGGCGTGCAATCTCCTCGTCCGAGAGGCTGACCCGCAAGACGCGCCGCGGAATGTCGATCTCGATGCGGTCGCCCTCTTCCACCAGCGCCAGCGCGCCGCCTTCGGCCGCCTCTGGCGAGATGTGTCCGATCGAAAGTCCGGAGCTGCCGCCGGAGAAGCGCCCATCCGTAATCAGCGCGCAGGCTTTGCCCAGCCCTTTGGATTTGAGGTAGCTGGTGGGGTAAAGCATCTCTTGCATCCCCGGACCGCCCTTCGGTCCTTCGTAGCGAATCAGCACCACGTCGCCGGGGTAAACCTTGTCGCCGAGGATGGCCTCGACAGCTTCTTCCTGGCCTTCAAAAATGCGCGCCGGTCCCTCAAAGACGAGGTGCGCTGCATCCACGCCCGCGGTCTTCACAATGCAGCCGTCCGTGGCGATGTTGCCGAAGAGAACCGCCAGGCCGCCATCCTTGCTGAAGACGTAATTCATCTCGCGAATCGTTCCGCTTTCGCGGTTCAGGTCGAGCTCCGGATAGCGTGCGCATTGGCTGAAGGCTTCCAGCGTGCGTTCGCCTCCCGGCGCGGCCAGGTAGAACTCGCCCACCGCGGGCGAAACTGCGCGCTTCACATCCAGATGGTCAATAGCCTCGCCCAGCGTGGCGCAATGCACCGTGTGGACGGAGCGATGAATCAGCCCGCCGCGATCCAGCTCGCCCAGGATGCCGAAGACGCCGCCAGCGCGATGCACGTCCTCGACGTGAACGTCTGGCTTGGATGGCGCCACCTTGCACAGGTTCGGAACGCGGCGCGAGAGCCGGTCGATGTCGGCCATGGTGAAGGGCACTTCGCCCTCCTCGGCCACTGCCAGCAGATGCAACACCGTATTGGTCGAGCCGCCCATGGCGATGTCCAGCGTCATGGCGTTCTCAAAAGCCTCAAAGGTTGCAATGCTGCGCGGCAGTACCGTCGCGTCGTCGTGTTCGTAGCAGCGCTTGGCCAAATCGACAATCGTGCGGCCCGCCTGCAGGAAGAGTCCCTTTCGGCTGGCATGCGTGGCCAGCAGGGTTCCGTTGCCGGGCAGCGAAAGCCCCAGCGCCTCGGTGAGGCAGTTCATGGAGTTGGCGGTGAACATCCCCGAGCACGATCCGCAGGTGGGGCAGGCTGAGCGCTCATACTCCTCCACGTCTGCGTCGCTCACCGCAGGGTCGCCCGCCACAATCATGGCGTCGATCAGGTCCACGGCCTTCACGATGTTGCCCAGCTTGACCTTGCCCGCTTCCATCGGCCCGCCGGAAACAAAAATCGTCGGAATGTTCAGCCGCATGGCGGCCATCAGCATACCCGGCGTGATCTTGTCGCAGTTGGAGATGCAGACCAGCGCGTCGGCGCAGTGGGCATTCACCATGTACTCGACCGAGTCGGCAATCACCTCGCGCGAGGGCAGGCTGTAGAGCATGCCCTCGTGGCCCATGGCGATGCCGTCGTCGATGGCGATGGTGCTGAACTCTTTGGCCACGCCGCCGGCTTTTTCGATTTCGCGGGCAACCAGTTGGCCCAGGTCCTTCAGGTGGACGTGGCCGGGAACAAACTGCGTAAAGGAGTTGGCGATGGCGATGATCGGCTTGCCGAAGTCGCCGTCCTGCATCCCGGTGGCGCGCCACAGCGAGCGCGCTCCGGCCATATTCCGTCCATGCGTCGAGGTTCGAGACCGATAAGCTGGCATAACCCTTATCTTACTGCGTCGTTCGCTGGAATTCCGAACCTCAGGAGCGCGGCCTGCGCCGCTCGGAGCCGGCGCTCTGCGAGTCCGCCGTCTGCGGGACCACGATACACTAGAGTGTTAATCACTATTTTGGGGACCGAATGTTTGAGAATCTGACTGACAAGCTGCAGCGCGCCTTCAAGAGCCTTCGCGGCCAGGGCACGCTTACCGAAGAAAACATCACAGAAGCGCTCGGCGAAATCCGCGTGGCGCTGCTCGAAGCCGACGTCAACCTCAACGTGGTTAATGACCTGATTGAGCAGATCCGCGTCAAGGCCGTGGGCACTGAGGTGCTGACCGCCCTTTCGCCCTCCGAGCAGGTCATCAAGATCGTTCGCGACGAGCTGATCACCATGCTGGGCAAGGACACGGCGCGCTTCAAATTCTCGTCGCAGCCGCCCTCGGTGATTCTGATGGCCGGACTGCAAGGCTCCGGCAAAACCACCACCGCCGGCAAGCTGGCCGCATGGCTCAAGAAAGGCGGGCACCGGCCGATGCTGGTTTCCGTCGACGTTTATCGCCCCGCCGCTCGCGAACAGCTCAAGGTCGTCGCCAAGTCCATCGAAGCCAGGCTCTACGAGGGCGACGAGAAGGGCGAGAGTGCCGGGAAGGCTCTGGTGCTCCGGCTGGCCAAAGAAGCCCGCCGCGAGGCCCGCAACATGGGCTGCGACACGCTGATCGTTGATACCGCCGGCCGCCTGCACATCGACGAGCAGTTGATGGACGAGATGGAGCAGCTCAAAAAGGAGCTGAACCCGTCTGAGATTCTGTTTGTCGCCGACGCCATGACCGGCCAGGACGCCGTCAATTCCGCCAACGAATTCCATACGCGGCTGGGCCTGACCGGCGTTGTGCTGACCAAAATGGACGGCGACGCCCGCGGTGGCGCGGCGCTTTCCATTCGCCACGTCACCGGCCAGCCCATCAAGTTCCTCGGCGTGGGCGAAAAGCCCGACGCCTTCGAGCCTTTCCATCCCGACCGCATCGTTGGCCGCATCCTGGGCATGGGCGACATGATGTCGCTCATCGAGAAGGCCGAATCCACCCTCGACCGCAAGAAGGGCGAGGAGTTCGCCAAGAAGGCGCTGCTGGGCGACGGCTTCTCTCTCGAAGACTTCCGCGACCAGTTGCGCCAGATCACCAAGCTCGGCTCGATGGAGAGCATTCTGAAGATGATGCCCTCGGTCGGCCCCTTCGCGGGCATGCAGCAGGCCGCCAAAAACGTCGACGAAAAGCAGTTCCTGCGCCTGGAAGCCATGATCAACTCGATGACTGCCAAGGAGCGACGCAACCACGAAATCATCAACGGCACGCGCCGCAAGCGCATCGCCGCAGGCTCCGGAACCACCGTGCAGGACGTGAATCAGCTTCTGCGCCAGTACGCCCAGATGGCGAAAATGTTCAAGCAGATGGGCAAATTCGGCATGGCGAAGAACATGATGCGCGGCGGCATGGGCGCCATGGGCCTCGGCGGCAAGCAGCGCTTTGGGCGGTAGTTCTTTTGGTCTTGGTTTTGAGTCGATGCTTTGAAAGGGCACGACTTTAGTCGTGCCGCTAGATGGCCCCGGGTGCCCCAGATCCCGCTTTTGGGATCTGGGAAACCACGGAATCCACTGTCGCCCTGCGGAGGGAGCAGGGGCCTTCAGGCCCCTGAACGGAGCGGCTTATCGAAGGGCCTTCAGGCCCGGCCCCCCGTTTCTGCTTGCTAGGACGCTTGCGATTGGGAATTGGAATAAGACTTGTACGCATCAAGGAAGACCGCCGGGTGCCCCATCCTTGCGCCTTTTTTATGGCGCAAGGGTGGGAAACCACAAACCTTAACAGGCCCTGCTCATGAGCAGCAGAGCTTTGTGGAAATGAAAAAACTCTACTGTGCCGGCGGAGGCACACCCGCAGCCGCCTTCGCCAGCAAATCCACCGGCAGAAAAGCTCCCGTCTGCTCGTCCTGAACCAGCCCGATCCTTCTCCATCCTGGGGATTGCATTCTACTCGCAAGCCAAGCGTGTATTGAACTCGGAAGCGTCCAACTTCCGAGCTGCTTCCGAGTATTTCAAGCTGAAGACTATAGCAAAACGTGAAAGTAATACACTTTGCGCGGAATCCCGGATTGGGTGCCATCCAGGCGTCTTTCTGAATTGTAGGTGCACTTTACTACTAGCGAAGCGTACTATCTTTTCGTAAGTCATCAGGAATGAGGTCATGAACGAATCAGACCGGTAAAACTGAAGGCGAACGGCAACGATCTGGGCGCCTTGCTCGCGTGAATGCACTGTCAGACCAGCCCGGCCAGTAGAACGATTCGATGATTTTGCGATGTTGCAAAAATTAATCCGCAAATTCTGTAACGAATCGTCCAGTTCGTGACTTTAATCTGATGAACACACAAAAAGGACAGTGCAAACGATGAAATTGAACCGAAAACCGGCCAACTGGCTCTTGATCTTCTGTTGCATCTGGAGCAGCGGAGCCGGAGCGCAGACGGCGCAACTGACGCTTCGGCAAGCTATTGACCGCGCACTGGGGCAAAACCCAGAGGCGGCGGTTGCAGGTGCTGACGAGAAAGCCGCCAGCGCTTCGGCCCGTCTGGCGCGCACTTATCTGTTGCCGCAACTCAGTTTTACAGAAGACATCTCGCGCGGGGATGATCCCGTGTATGCCTTTGGTATGCGTCTGCGGCAACGGCAGTTCACGCAGGCCAACTTTGCTTTGAACGAACTGAATCGGCCTCAGCCGATTGGGAACTTTTCTTCACGTTTCTCCGGCTCATGGATGGCCTTCGACTCATTCAAGACGCAGATGGCGATTCGTGGCGCCGACCTGATGCACAAGAGTGCCGAGTCCAGCGCCAAGGCCGTGGACCAGAAGATTGTTCTCAATGTAGTGCAGGCATACGATTCGGTGCTCTATGCCGAGCGTGAGACCGATGTTGCGCAACATGAACAGGAAACGGCAGCGGCGCTGCTGAGCGCGGTTGCGGATCACGTTAAGGCAGGCTTGACGGTCGAGTCGGATCGTATGTCGGCCGAGGTCAATGTGGCAGCACGCAAGCAGGAGGTAATCACCGCCCAGGGCGACCTGGAACTGGCGTGGGTGCAATTGCGCGTGGCAATGGGCGATGCGGAACTGCAAGCAAGTACGTTGCAGCCTATCGAACCGCACACCTTTCAATCCGAGGCGCTCGATCAGGAGTTGGCTGCTGCCGCAAAGGCTCGACCTGATCTTGCGGCCCTGAGAGACGCTCAATCAGCACAGGGGATGGCGGTGGGCGCGGTGAAGTCGAGTTTTGGTCCGCATGTAAGCGCTTATGGAAACTGGGAAGAAGACCGGGGAACCTTTACCAGTTCGGGCGGCAACAACTGGGTTGCCGGGGTACAGATCGGCATCGACATTCTTCCCTTTGGCAAGCGCGCTGAACTAGCACGAGAGACGGCTATGAAGCAGCGCGTCGATGCGCAGTTAGCCACATACCAACAGCAAGTACGTCTTGCGGTCAGTCAGGCTCATATCCGCCGCAAGACTGCGGAGTTGTCGATGGAAACGGCGAGAGCCGCGATGGATCAATCGGCAGAAAGCCTGCGCATCTTGCGGAATCGTTACGCGGCTGGCCTCGCAACCATCACGGATTTGTTGCGCGGAGAAGATGCATCGAGAGAGAGCCAATCCAACTACTGGCATTCCGTATACGGGAATGCCGCGGCTTACGCTGAACTGCTTTACGCGACAGGGACTCTGACTCCCGATGCGGCGGAGGAATTGCAATGAAAGTGATTTTTTCCGGATGTTTGTTGGCTGTTTCTTCGGTCATCTTCTCAGGCTGCCACTCAACCGAGTCCACGCCGCCCACGGCGGTGCAGACTGTTCAGGCTCGTGTGGTGGAGAGCCATCAGCAAGAAGTTCCCTTGCTCGTAAGCGCTACAGGAACGCTGCACCCACGGGAATCAACAATCATCTCGGCACAAGTCATGGGACGCATTGCGCAAGTCCTCGTGAGAGAGGGAGACAGCGTGCGAGCGGGGCAAACACTTCTGGTTCTTGACGGCGGTACACTGCGCGCATCTGTGGATCAGGCGCAGGCAGCGGTCAAGGCCGCCGAGAGCCAGCAGGCAGTGGCGCAGACACAGTCCGCGCTCGCCACCAGTACGCTGGTTCGCTACAAGCAATTGCAAGCCGAGAAGAGCGTTAGTCCGCAAGAAATGGATGAAGTGACGCGGCGGGCCGAAGCTGCCGCCGCAAGCGTGGATGCAGTGCGCGCGCAACGCGACGCAGCCAAAGCGCAGGAGAGCGGCGCTCGCGCCATGCTGGGCTATACACGTTTGAGCGCACCCTTTGCGGGGGTGGTGACGGCGCGCATGGCCGATCCGGGAACGATGGCCGCTCCCGGCGTGCCTTTACTCCAGGTGGAGAGTGCGGGGCCATTGCAGCTTCAGGCTGCTGTGGATGAGTCAGCGATTGGAAGCATTCGCAAAGTGATGAAACTCTCCGTGATGATCAACGGCGCGCCCAACGGCTCAACCACCGGCACTGTTTCAGAGATTGTCCTCGCCGCCGATCCAGCAAGCCACAGCTTCCTGGTCAAGATCGATCTTGCTCCTTCCGCGCAACTCCATGCCGGCATGTACGGTAGCGCACTGATTGCGACCGGCACGCATCAAGCGATTCTGGCGCCACGCTCGGCGGTGGTTCTTCGCGGATCGCTATCCTGCGTCTATGCACTCGACGCAAGCGGCATAGCGCAACTCCGCTCGGTTACGCTGGGCGCGGTGCAGGGTGAGTGGGTCGAAGTGCTGTCGGGAGTTTCAGCCAACGAGAAGCTGGTTGATCTTCCCGGCGACCGTGATCTGGCAGGCAAGAGAATCGAGGCGCAATGATGAACAAGGAACTCATGCACCATGACCTTGGCATCGCCGGCCGTCTTGCGCATACATTTCTCAACTCCAAGCTCACACCCCTTTTCATTGCGGCATCTCTGGCGCTTGGAATCTTCTCAGTGGCAATCATTCCTCGCGAAGAAGAGCCGCAGATCCTTGTTCCCATGCTGGACATCGCCACCGCAATGCCAGGCGCCTCTCCAGCAGAGGTTGAGCAGCGCGTCACGTTGCCGATCGAAGAGTTGGTACATCAGATCTCCGGCGTCGAATACGTCTATTCCACTTCGATGCCCGGACAAAGCCTGGTGATCGTTCGCTTCCTGGTTGGAACGTTACAAGAAGACGCGCTCATCAAGGTGTACAGCAAACTGTACTCGAACTTTGACCGGATGCCGCCGGGAGTTTCGCAGCCGCTGATCAAGGCGCGATCCATTGACGATGTTCCCATCCTTTCACTCACTCTGTGGGGGGAACACTACAACGGCTATCAACTGCGCGCCATTGCGGACGAAGTGCAGCATAGCATTCAGCAAGTTGACAATGTTTCGGAGACAACGATCATTGGCGGGCTTCCGCGCACGATGCGCGTTGTGCTCAGTACCGCAAAGCTGAATGCCTACGGATTGTCGCCCATGGCCATCGTCGGACATCTGCAAGCCGCCAATGCGAGCGTACAAGCCGGGAGTTATGCAGAGAACAACAGCGAGATCCGTGTCGATGCAGGCAATCTCTTCACCCGCCGCGAAGACCTTGAAGATGTAGTGGTTGCGGTTGACCATGGTCGTCCAGTCTATCTGCGCGACGTGGCGGACAAGATTGTGGATGGCCCCGCCGATCCTGCCAACTATGTGCTCTTTGGAACATCCAATGCCAGCGCGGCTGCGCATCAGGCCCCCGGCCAATATCCAGCCGTGACCATTACGGTGGCCAAGCGCAAGGGCACCAACGCGACCGATATTTCTAATGCCGTACTCAAGCGCGTTCACGAGATGCAGGGCGTGACGTTGCCGAACGATGTAACCATAACGACTACGCGTAACTACGGAGAAACGGCCAAGGCAAAGTCGGATGAGTTGCTGGAACACTTGCTGCTGGCAACACTTTCCGTCACGCTGCTGGTTGCTCTCTTTCTCGGCTGGCGTGAATCTGGCGTGGTGCTGTTGGCCATTCCGGTCACGCTTGCACTCACGATGTCGGTCTTTTATCTCCTGGGCTACACCATCAACCGTGTCACCTTGTTTGCCTTGATCTTCAGTATCGGCATTCTTGTCGACGACGCGATTGTGGTCGTCGAGAATATGGTGCGTCACTTCCGATTGCCGGAAAACCACGGCCGCCCGATGAGTGAAGTCGCGGTTGAAGCGGTAGCCGAGGTTGGCAATCCAACAATTCTGGCCACATTTGCCGTCATCGCCGCTGTGCTTCCGATGGCCTTTGTGCGCGGCTTGATGGGGCCATATATGCGGCCCATTCCTGTCGGCGCTTCGGCGGCCATGCTTTTCTCGCTGATGGTGGCCTTTGTGGTTTCTCCCTGGGCCGCGCTGCGGCTACTCGGCAAGCATCTCCAAGGGACCAGGATACTTGAACCGGAGGCCGAGAACTGGCGAACAAAACTCTATCGCCAGATCATGACGCCGCTCATTCAATCCAGGCGCAATCGCATCCTGTTTTTTGTTGGAGTGGCTGTTCTGTTTCTTGTCTCGGTGGCACTGGTGCCTCTGGGACTGGTGCGCGTCAAGATGCTGCCCTTCGACAACAAGAGTGAACTCCAGGTTGTCATCAATATGCCGGATGGCACGCCGCTGGAACAAACAGCTCGCGTGGCGCAGGCTTTAGGCAGCGAACTGGGGCGGCAACCAGACGTGCTTAACTACCAGGTTTATGCGGGCACCTCCGGTCCCTATAACTTCAACGGGCTGGTGCGCCACTACTATATGCGCAGCCAGCCGAATCAAGCCGACATTCAGGTGAATCTTCTGCCTGCGAAGCAGCGCAGTGAGCAGAGCCACACGATTGCAAAGCGGCTGCGTCCGCTGCTTCTCGCCATCGGCAACCAGTATGGCGCCCGCATTCAGGTGAGCGAAGTACCGCCCGGGCCGCCTGTCGTGCAAACCCTTGTAGCCGAGGTCTACGGTCCCGACCTCGATGGTCAAACACGAGTCGCCCAGCAGATCAAGTCGATCTTCCAGCACACACCGGGCGTTGTCGACACCGACTGGTACGTCGAAGATCCTCAGCCGAGACTGGTGATGCGCGTGGATGAAGTCAAGGCTGCGCAGCATGGCATTGCAGTCTCTGACGTAGCTCATGCGCTGGCGCTTGCTCTTTCAGGAACTCAGGTTGGCCTGCTCCACGATCCGTCAACACGGGAGCCTGTGCCTGCAATTGTCGAAGTGGATCGCGCGGATCGCTCCTCCGAACAGGGGCTGGATAATATCCGCTTGCCCGGCGCGGATGGCGGTATGGTTTCTCTGCGCGAGCTGGTGATCGTCGAACACAAGACGATCGAGCGCAGCATCTATCACAAGAATCTGCGCCGCGTGGTCTATGTTACCGGAGACGTTGCTGGGGCGGAAGAAAGCCCGGTCTATGCGATTCTCAAGATGAACAAGGATCTCGACCACCTCACATTGCCGGCGGGATACACGCTGGCCCGCTACAATGCGTCGATGCCCGAGTCTACGAACCACTACTCGATGAAGTGGGACGGCGAATGGCATATCACCATCGAGGTCTTTCGAGATATGGGCCTGGCATTCGCCGCGGTGCTCATCCTCATCTACGTTCTTGTGGTGGGCTGGTTCCGCTCCTTCATCGTACCGCTGATCATCATGGCGCCGATCCCGCTTACCCTGGTAGGCATCATGCCGGCGCACGCAATGCTGGGCGCATTTTTCACCGCTACATCGATGATCGGTTTCATTGCCGGAGCAGGCATCATCGTGCGCAATTCGATCATTCTCGTTGATTTCATCGAACTGCGCATACGCCAGGGAATGCCCCTGGCCGAAGCGGTAATCGATGCTGGGGCGACTCGCTTCCGCCCCATGCTGCTGACTGCGGCCGCAGTGGTTGTCGGCGCCAGCGTGATTCTCTCTGACCCCATCTTTCAGGGGCTTGCTGTGTCGCTGATTGCCGGAGCCGTCGCCTCGACCTTTTTGTCCTGGCCAACAATTCCCGTGCTTTATTACATGGTTCACTCTGGGCACAAATCAGAGTCTGGACCCGAAACCAATTCTGAAAACGATTTAGGAGAGGTCCTATGACCGTTGAACGCGCATTACGACTCATGGCAGGATTCATGATCCTGCTTTCACTTGCACTCGCCCACTTCTTTTCGCCGAATTGGCTCTGGCTGACGGCCTTTGTCGGATTCAATTTATTACAATCGGCATTCACCAACTGGTGCCCTGCCATGACTATCTTTCGTGCTTTGGGACTGAAGAATACTGGCTGCTGTGGAGGCAACTGTGAATGATATGAATGATCGAATCATGGATGCATCCCTGGCAGGCCGGCTCGACACTCCAGAGCGTTTGCTCTGGCTTCCGCCAGCGGTGGTGATTGGCGCACTGGCAATCCAGCCTGATGATGCGATTGCGGATATCGGCGCTGGAACTGGATACTTCTCTCTGCCCCTGGCACAAGCAGCAGGATCTCTTGGCCAGGTATATGCGGTCGATTGTCAGGCTGAAATGCTTAAGCGCCTCCAGCTCAAACTGGATGCGGGAAGCATATCCAACATCCACATGATCAATGCAGATGCGGATTCAACTGGGTTGCCGAACGCATCTTGCGATCTTGTTTTCATGGCAAATGTGTGGCATGAGTTTGCTGACCACACTGCTGTTCTGCGAGAAGACAGGCGCATTTTGAATGCCAGAGGACGGATTGCTGTTCTCGATTGGCGGCCAGACGTGGAAGCCGAGCATGGGCCGCCACTTCATCACCGAATCAGTGCTTCAGATGCCTTGGAAGATCTGCAGTTGGCAGGTTTCGCTGAGGTCAAGCAGAGCAACGTCGGGATATACTCCTGGCTCGTTCAGGGACCCATGCAACCGGAGGCAGAACAATGACTCCGCGCAAGAGCACAGCCAAGACCCTAGGCTCGCCATCAAGGAGGTATGAACGCCTCAAAGATGAGGTCTATCGTCAAATGTATCGGTTGGAAGCAAGCCGTCCGGGAGCCGAGTTGGCCCTTGCAATTGCCTTGCTGCGTGCCTGGACCACTTCGGACACCGAAGCGAATATGCCGAAATCATGCGAATGGCTGATGAAGATCTGTCCAATCTGCCTTCCTATGATCGAAGCCACGCAGAAAGTGCGCGAAGCTGAAAAGCAATGTATTCAATGAAATCGTCCATTTTCCCGGACAGCCAGACTCTTTGCATGAGCACAGCCTCAGCGGCAATCCATGCTCTGGTTATGCGCGTCAAAAGAATATACTGATTCTGTTCTTGAGAGACCGAATCCATGCGCCCCGAACTGACTCAAGCAGCCGATCTCTTGCGCCTCAATACGCCTGAAGCTGTCGAAGAAGCAATCGGCTTGCTTCAGAACACGGTCTATTCCTTCAGCATGAAAGTCTGCGGACACCCACAAGACGCAGAGGATACGACACAGGAGGTTCTCTTCAGTTCGCTGGAACATCTGGCCAGGATTCAGGACCCACAGGCTCTCGCGGTCTGGCTCTATACCGTGACCAGAAATCGCTGCTGGAAAATGCGCCGAAAACCGGCGCATGCTCCCAAGCACATTCTCTCACTGGATGAACTGATCCCGGACGAAGTGGAAATGGAGCGATTGTTGCGGGATGCCGCAGAGAACCCTGAAGGCAATCTTCTATATGCTGAGCAGCACCATCTGATCCATCAGGCAGTCTTGCGTGTTCCAGTGCAACTGCGCATTGTTCTTGTGCTCCACGACATGGAGGAACTGACAACTGAACAAGTTGCGCAGATTCTCGGCCTGCAACCGGGAACGATTCGGGTTAGGCTTCACCGGGCACGACTTTCTGTACGCAAAGAGATGAATAGGCTGATTGATTCTGTTCCTGATGAAACGCCGCATCGTAGTCTCGCCAGAAATAAGCCCCGTGGCATTCGCGCCAAAGCCACACAACGCTCTGCCGATTGCCGCGCACTGTTCTCGAATCTTTCGGAGTATCTGGATGGTCGCGTAGAACCAATCTCCTGTGAAGCGATGCGCAAACACATCGAAGCCTGCCCTGCTTGCCTCGCATTCGTCCAGCACCTGCGCGAAGCCATCGATCGCTGCCGCTCGCTGGAAATTGCATGCAATCCCTCTGTTGCTCCTCGTCTGCGTTCAATCCTTACCCAGGAATACCTGCGTTTACTGGGTATGCCAGGCACAGAACAGGCTTCCGCCGCGCTGTAAAAGCAAATTCGCCGGACGGCTTCCATTTAAACAGGAAATGCGGCTACTGGTTGTCAGGCTGAAATCGGCTTACCTGGCGCCCACAATCTGCTCCGCTCTGCTGTAGGAGCCAAGATCAAAGACATTGACATAACCCATGCCACTCAATAATGTCGTCGCCTTGCCGCTTCGCATTCCACCCTGGCAATGCAGCAGCAATACCTGTTTCTTATCCTTCAGGGGCAAAGGCGCTCCAGATTCAATCTGCTGAAGCGGAATGTTGATCGCATTCGGCAGATGGCCCGCGTTGAATTCGGCGGGAGTGCGCACGTCGATCACCAGTGCACCGTTTCGCAGATACGCCAGCGCGGTTTCAGGCGCGATTTGACTGGATTGGCCGTGCAAGAGCACGCCCCCCGCAATTGCAACTATCGCCAAAGCTACGCTCCAACTTATGGTGTTAACCCTCCATTGTCAGTTCAGAACGAACACGCCCGAATGCTGCAGAACCACGCAGAGCAGCGAAAAGACTTTTGTGGGAACAATGAACTGGTACTATCTTGAGAGTAACCATTCAACAAACGGCTTAGGTGTCAAGATCATCCTCTTAAGATTGGATATTTCCCGGATACTTCAACGCGAGGAAGGTTGCCCATGCATGTGCAAGTTCCGTTCCATCGGATGAGGTCAGAACCGCTTCGGTTTTCGTCATGCGTTTGTTCTGGCTGTCAATCCATCCCCGAACACAGATCGTTTTTCCTGAAGGTACGTGCTGTCGAAAGCGTACACGGAGTTCAGCCGTGAGCGCTTTCGCTCCTGACTCGGCTACTACTTTGGACATGGCTTCATCAAGGACAGTGCTGACGATTCCTCCATGAACGATGCCCTGAAAGCCTTCCAATTCTGGTTCTGGGATCCATTCGGCAACCATTTCTCCAACTTTGTTTCTCTGAAACTTCAGATGCAGCCCACGGGGATTGTCTGGCCCGCAAGCGAAGCACGACGATTGTGAGCGAGCGCCGAGGCGTATCTCCGGCTCGCTCCTGACTAACTCCTGAAGCATGACTCTCCTCAATTCTGAACTGGTGCGGCACACATGATCAGCAAATTCTGTGGTCATGGCCATTCTGAATCTGCTGGCATCGAACCCAATGGGCAATCAGGGCGTCACGGATGCCAAACACGATACGTGCTATATCCCCCCGATAGATTGCGCGCGTGCAAACCATGCTGAGAAAGGATACGGCAAGCATAGTAGGCGCGCTGTCCAACTCCGCAATTGATCCATATCTCCCGGTCCGTGGGTAACTCGCCCAGATGCGACCGCAGTTGCCCCAGCGGGATATTGACCGATCCCGGAATCGATCCAGCTTCAAACTCGTTCGGCTGGCGCACGTCCAGGAGAAACGCTCCCGTTGAGTCCAATTGATCCCAGGGCGCAAGCTGCGCATCGCCGCGCACGACATTGGCCGCGATCATCCCCGCCATGTTTACTGGATCTTTCGCTGCGCCGTATTGGGGCGCATAGCAGAGTTCAGCTTCTTCGAGATCGAAGACGGTAGCCTTCATCTGGATTGCCGTTGCGATCACGTCGATCCGCCGTGCGACACCTTCTTCACCCACGGCCTGCGCGCCCAGCACCAGGCCATCCGATTTGCGGAATAGCAGTTTTAGATGAATGGCTTGCGCGCCCGGATAATAGCCGACATGATTTCCAGGGTGCAGATAGATACTCTCGAAGTCGTTCATCCCGGCTCGGCGCAAAGACTTTTCTGTCGCGCCTGTCAGCGCTACGGTCAAATCAAAGAAGCCGCAAACCGCTGTTGCCTGGACGCCATCAAAATGCGCATCGCGTGCGGATATCGTATCGGCAGCCACGCGCCCCTGGCGATTGGCCGGCCCAGCCAGAGGGATCAGTTCCCATTGGCCAGTGACTTGATTCCTGACTTCAACAGCATCGCCAACAGCCCAAATGCGCGGATCACTGGTGCGCATTTGACTATCTACGCGGATGCCTCCCCGTTGGCCTAATTCCAGGCCTGCGTACCGCGCGAGCTTTGTCTCTGGACGCACTCCAATGGCCAGCACAACGAGCTCCGCTTGGTAAGCCTTGCCACTTTGTGTATGGACACTCAAGCAGCCATTAGTGCCTTGTTCAAACTTCGCAACAGCATCGGCCAAGGCAAGAGAGACTCCGCGTGACTCCAGTCGCTGTTTGGCATACTCGGCCATCTCTGGATCAAGCGGAGGCATCACTTGATTTGCCAACTCAACAATCGTCACTACGATTCCACGGTGGGCAAGGTTTTCCGCCATCTCAAGACCGATAAATCCGCCGCCTACGACAATTGCATTGTGCGGTTTCTTCTCATCGATCCAGTGCCGGATCTCCGTGCTGTCAGGAATCGTGCGCAACGTAAAGATTCCTGGCAGATCGATTCCAGGCCACGGCGGCCGGACAGCAGTTGCACCCGGAGACAGAACCAGCGCATCATAGGGTTCGCTGTACTCGCGCCCTGTTTCCAGATCACGAACAGAGACAGTAGACGCAGTCCGATCAATCGCAAATACCTCGTTCTGCGTCCGCACTTCGATGTTGAATCGTTCGCGGAACAACGCTGGCGAAGCCAGCAAGAGCCTGGACTCTTCCTGAATCACATTGCCAACATAGTACGGCAAGCCGCAATTGGCAAAAGAGACGTAGGGGCCGCGCTCCAATATAACGATCTCTGCTTCTTCGTCAAGTCTCCGAAGACGCGCCGCGCAGGTTGCTCCGCCCGCCACGCCTCCAACGATTACTACCCGCTTCTTCGCCATGCTCGCTCCCTGAACCCTATGCCAAATCGGAAGACCTGGTGATTGCAGACGTACTCACAGAGGTGCTCGACCGAAATACTGCTGATAGCCACTTTATCGCAATCCGCCGGTTTCATGATGAAACCTCAACACACCCGGCTTCTTGTCCATTTCGAGCGCCACTGACTATAAGGTGCGAACTACACCTATATACTAACGGTACGGCTGCTGAACGGCAAGAGGACAGCAATGTTGCCAGGTGCATTTCACATCTATTTTTATATGTGATAGGGTGAAGCCGTTGGCTTGCGGAAACGCAAAGGCCTATGGAGGATCGGAGTGCCACGAAAGATATGTGCGCGTCACGGCAAGAATTATCCTTGTTCCTGCGGCATGGGAAACCTTTATCGTTTTGTGGAGCCGCTCGTCCTGCTTCTTCTGAAGAAGAAGGGCCATGCCTATGGCTACGATCTCTGCGCGGAGATGCAGGAGCATGCCCTCACCGATACAACAATTGAGAAGGCTGCTCTCTACAGGACACTACGGCAGTTGGAGACAAACGAAAATGTCAAGTCCGAATGGGAGACGAATAAGTCAGGTCCGGCACGCCGAGTATACAAAATCACGAAGCAGGGCGAACGGCACCTGGAGGAATGGGCCACGGTGCTGGAACACCTTTCGAAATCCATGACCCGCTTCGTTTGCGAGGTCCATGAGACCATGATCAAGCCGGCAACGAAGAGAACCAAGCCCTCATGATGCAATGCCTGACGCAGTAAGAGATTCGCACAAAATCAAACTGACGGCAGACGAGACGGAAATCCATTCTGAATGACGCTATCTCTGAAATAAGCGAACGGGGAAAATCGCCGTCGGGTTCCCCTTCCTCCATGCGGCGGTGTTCTAATCGATCTATGGCAAGTCTGGAAAACTTCCGTGTGGTTGTCTTTCGGGCAGTAGCGAAACAGCTCAGCTTTCGCAAAGCCGCCGAAGAACTATACCTCACTCAACCTGCGGTGAGCCTTCAGATCAAGGCGCTTGAAGAGGAACTTGGCGTTCAAGTCTTTGATCGCTCGGGTGCGCATATCACGCTGACGCCGGCCGGCAAGGTGCTTCTCCGGTACGCAAAGCAGGTGAATTCGCTTTTCGCTCAGGCAGAGCGCGATATTCTAGTCCTCGCCGGCGACCACGCTGGACGGCTTTCCCTTGGAGCTTCCACGACCATTTCTCAGTATGTGTTGCCGCGTCTCCTGGGGGAGTTCTGCGAGGAATATCCACGCGTTCATCCGACACTGATCAGCGGCAACACAGAGCAGATCGTTAGTGCTGTGGAAAATCAGAAGATCGAGTTGGGCTTCATTGAAGGTCCTGCGCGAAGCCGCAAAGTCAAGAGCGAACCATTTCTGGAGGATGAGTTGGTCTTGATTGCGTCTACTGCGCACGAATGGGCAGAGAGCGCTTCTGTCTCCGTTCCCGATTTATGCTCTGCCCCGCTGCTCATGCGGGAGCGCGGTTCCGGTACGCGCAGAGTGATTGAAATGGCGCTTGAACGGCTGGGTATCAAGCGCAATTTGATGCATATCGTAATGGAACTTGATTCAACCGAGGCCATCAAATCTGCCGTTGAAGCAGGACTGGGGGTCGGTTTCGTCTCTCGATGGGCTATCGCCAAGGATTTGAGGCTCGACACAAACTTCAAGATTGTTGCAATCGAAGGACTCCGGATCAAGCGAGAGTTTCTGGTCACGTATATAAAGGGTCCTGAGCCACAAGGCTTGGCTCATGAATTTCGCAGGTTTCTGATTGCACGCGCAGGCGCGCGGAGGACACTGGCCAAAACCAGACGGCCGTAATTGAAACACCCCATAAGATGCGCTTATATGCAATGAGCGCTTCTGCTTGGACACAGGCGCTCGTTTTAGCGACACTTGTTCTATGTCCAGGAATATATTCTTTATTGGGTTGATTATCGCGGCCAGCGGCCTCGTATCTCCGCCTGTGGCGCTGGCCGTTGGTCTCGTATACGGGTTCTCATTTCTTCACCCATTCCATGTAGAGGCGAGGAAACTATCTAAAATCCTACTCCAGGCATCCGTAGTCGGACTTGGTTTTGGTATGGATTTGCAGCAGGTTATGCAAGCCGGACGCTCCGGGTTTATCTATACCGCCGGCAGCATCAGCTTCGCCTTGCTCCTGGGCTGGGGGTTGGGAAAACTCCTTCGAGTGAAGCAAAGAATCTCTTATCTTATCTCCGCCGGCACGGCCATTTGCGGCGGAAGCGCCATTGCCGCAATTGCCCCCATCACCAATGCAAGCCAGGAAGAGATTGCCATCTCGCTCGGAACTGTTTTTGTGCTGAACTCGATTGCCTTGCTCACATTTCCGGCAATCGGGACAGCGCTGCATATGACCCAGTCACAGTTTGGTCTTTGGGGTGCGCTCGCCATTCATGATGTAAGTTCCGTTGTCGGCGCGACGGCAAAATACGGAGCAGTGGCTCTTACCGTCGGCACGACCGTCAAGCTGGCCCGCGCACTATGGATCGTACCTGTTTCGGTTGGAACCGCTATGGCAAACAAGAGCAAGGCGCGCATTCAATGGCCATGGTTCATTCTCTTCTTCTGTCTCGCGGCTGTTCTCAATACCTACGTCCACTATTTCCAGCCCATCTATCCAGTGCTCAAGCATCTTGGAGGCATCGGTCTGACCGTCACGCTCTTTCTGATTGGAACGGGACTCTCCATGAAGACTCTCCGAGATGTCGGTGTTCGACCGTTCCTTCAGGGAATCCTTCTATGGATATTCGTCGCGGTCGGATCGCTGACGCTCATTCGCGGTGGCTGGATTCACTTGTAGAGCTGTGCGAAAGGCTCGTTCTGTGCGCAACTGCGAAGGCATCAGAGCCTTTTCCATTCCGGATTGGCGCCGCTGCGGACGGCAGCGTTGACTCGACGATTTCCTTACTGAACTGTGTCAAAGGATACTTCTTGAGGGCACAACTAAGTATCGCCAGTATATGTTTGTGAGCAACCAGCAGAACCGTTTTTCCGCCATAGTTTGAGGATATCTCGCGGAGGCCTTCCAGAATTCGCTGTTGAGCCGTGAGAGCGGTCTCGGAGCTCCCAGGAATAAGTACAGAACCTGGGTCGGCCATCCACCGCTTGAATGGCGAATTCGGAAGGCTTAAGAGATCTTCAATCCGTTGTCCTTCCCATTCGCCATGATCCAGCTCGCGAAATCGAGGTGAAGACTGGAGGGGGACACCAAGCCCTTGGGCATAGATTGTTGCCGTTTGCATGGCACGCTTCGCGGTACTGCAAATGATTTGCTGAATGCCCAAATCCCGGATCGCAGCTAGATTCAATTCCGCATCGTGAGCGCCCTCCGGAGAAAGTTCAATATCCATTGTTCCCTGCACTCGCCCTTCACTATTCCACGCAGTCCTGCAGTGCCGGGCCAGATAGATTGTGGGCGGTGGAAGCTCCTGTTGCCTCTGTCGGAATCGGATGAGCGCGACCAGCGTACCGAAGATGGCGATGCAGGCGCCAATACAAATCCAGATGACAAGCGGATTAAAAAACAACTTGAAGATCGGCAAGACTCTCTCCTGATTCTCCCCCTCATAGATTGCGAAACAGATTAACTTCCCAGAACGCTGAAAGCATCTTCCTATGCGCCCGGAAGTGAGTCAAAAGATCGAGAACAAATACAACCGGGCAACCAGATGCAATATACACCCATGAAGAACGATTGAGTCAATGCCGAAAAGGAAGAGACCAGGTAAGGGAGCAGCTAACATCTGAAAACGAGGGCAGAAGAGACTACTGCCGAGGGAGACTGTTCACCTCCATACTTCAGATTTGTGCTTGAATTGCAGTAGCCAACTCACGGACGAAGAAGAGGCTTAAAATGTTCTTCAATTATCTTCACGTCGGAATCGCCGCGAAATTCGGCCTGAACCTTGCCTTCAGCGTCGATTAGATAAGTCAATGGAAGACCTAGTACTCCTCCGTATAGTTGCCCAAGTTTCTCGTCGCCCATCGCTACCGGGTAGTTCAACTTCATTTTCTTGTAAAGTTTTCTCGCCAGCGCAGGGTCGTCGTCCATGGAAATGCCAATGATCTGCAAGCCGCGTGGCCCATACTGAGTTTGCCAGGCAACAAAACGAGGCATTTCGAGCAGGCAGGAGGCACACCATGTGGCCCAGAAGTCCAGCAATACAACCTTGCCGCGATAGGCGCGAAGATCCAGCGTGCGGTTATCGAGATCAGTGCGCGTGAACTCCGGCGCTTCTTTGTGAAGGAGTGAGACTTCTGCTGGCGAAGATTGCGCGGCGCTCACCCCGGCGCAAATGCAAAACAGCAGTGAAACTGCAAATGAGCGGCGGAGCGCGCGCAGCACAATCGATATCGTATTCGGAATCGTTAACATGCCGCTCCGCCGCTCGGTGCTAGTAGCCCTTTTCAACCGGATATCCCTTGCTGGCCCAGTCCGCGCCGAAGTTGTTAGCGAGATAGAGTACCTTCACATTGGTAAAACCCATCTCACTCAGTTTTGCGAAAGCTGGTCCGAGGTTCGGACACCGGTTGAGGGGACAGCACCCACAATAGATCACAATGAGCTTCTTGCGAGAAAGTGCACTTACTCGATTCTGCAATTGTTGGATTCCTGCTGGTTGCGATCCTGGCCCTATGTATTCCGAGCCTGGAATATGCGCTTGGGCAAAAAGCATATGAGATCCAACCTGCAGAATCAGGGGCTTGTCCACTCCCTTGGACTGCTGCAGGTGAATCAAAACCTCAGGTTGCAGCCACTTTGCTTCGGGAATGGATGACGCGCTTGCCGTAGGGGCCGGAGTAAACTGCGCCCGGAGTTGTGAAGAAGTAAGGACAAAAGCAAATGCAAGAACCGCTACAATCCCTGATCGCCCAACCAAACCGATTTTCATACTGCTCCTCCAAAGTGAGTTTACCTCACAGGTTCAGGTGCTTCCGCAGTACTTCGCGAAGCACAAGAAACTGATTGTTTGAATCGGTCCATGCAAGCCATACCGATGGGTTGCATGGGTCGATGACATCGAGTGGTTGCAGCGCAATGCAGGCAATCTGCAGATAGAGAGTGTCAATGACTGCAGTTGCAGAAACCTGTCTGGGCCTCGGGAATCTTTCCGCTTAGATAGACGGCCACGGCCTCGTCCGCGGAACGCGCGCCAGGAATCATGACCGGCTTGATTCCGTTCGCCTGCATTGAATTTGCCGCCCCTGCGCCCATGCCGCCACACAACACAACGCCACAGTCGCTCAGAAGTTCGAAAAGGCTCACTGCGCCTGGCGCTGCCTGCGCATCTCCAGCCTCGTGGTGGCAAACGCCCTGATTGTGCGGCGTGTCGCTATTTGTGCGGAATTCCCGGCTTTGCACCTTTGTGCCATCCACATCGAATACCACAAATCCCCGGCTCTGGCCAAAATGCTGCGATAACGAGATTCCGTCGATTGTTGCGACTGCGATTTTCATCTTTCCTCCAGATGGTAACTTACAAGATGTAATATACACCTAGATGTAAACCCCTGAAAGCAAATTCAAGATTCTCAACCATGCAGAGAAGACAGCAGCGCGGAGGAATCCAGTATGGCTAAAGGTTTCTGCCCAAGGCATGGCGGCGGGCACGCTTGCTCTTGCGCCATGGGCAATCTCTTCCGGTTTATTGAGCCGGTACTGCTTCTGATGCTGCGGGATAAAGGCCATTCGTATGGGTATGAACTCTCCGAGCATCTTGATGAATACGCTCTGACAGATGCGCAAATTGAACCTGCGGCCCTGTACAGAACCTTGCGCACACTCGAAGAGAATGGTCATGTGACTTCATCCTGGGATACGGAAAATCCCGGTCCGGCACGCAGAGTATATTCGCTCACAAAGTCCGGAGAGTTGCACCTGCAGGAATGGACTGAAGTCATGACCCGGTTGGCAAGTACGATGAGGGCATTCACCGTGCGAGTGCAGAAGTCGAGCGTAGATGCAGAAGAGACTTTGTTGAGGTAAACCAAATAAATCAATGACATGAGGAGGTTTTCTGGCGGCAGAAAAAGGCGTTGCTCGTGTTCAGATTGGCTATGCTTTTGCATAAAGTGCAGGTTTGTTCGATACTGTCTACATGTAGGATGTGTCTGGTTCGACAGATCCGTCTCTGGCCTATTGCCTCATGCGCATAAACAGAACAAGTCGACGCATTTCCATTCTCACCGCGATGGGAATTCTACTCTTGTCCTGTGCCGTGTTTGGATGGGGTCTGCACTACAAGATGTCCTTGTACTGCCCCGTGAATGGGCTTTCGCATTCCACTCCTGAGGCAAAACTGCTCTCTGAGAAGGAACGGCCGGCTTCTCAGCAAGATAGGGCCTCGATCCGTTCCGCGTTCACGCAGACGCAAACCTCGATGCTTTTCGCGCTGCTGCTGATCGCCTCTTTGGCAATGGATTTATTGAACTCGGCAACGCTGTGGATGCGGACCCCGAGCATGCAAGTCGCTTGGAGCCAGCAGCAGCGCGCGCACTTAAACTACTTTTCGTTCCGTCCCCCTCCGAATTTACTCTCTTCCTATTAGTCAGTTCCTTCCAGGTAAATAGTCTGATTCACGTCGATTGACGAGGGCCAGGCTTCGTAGCACTGTCCTGGAACACGGCCACATTATCCGTACGTCGATAGGTGCTTAGATCATGTCTATGCGATCTTTAACGGTCGTTATTGGGGCAACGATCCTCGTTGCCCTGCCCTGCCTTGTCTTCATTGGCTGCAAGCAAAAGCAGCCCACATCTGCGCCTACCGCGACTGCCTCAGTGGCGCCGGTCACGCGAGGCGACTTATCCAACACTCTTACCGTTGCGGGCGAGTTTCAACCTTATCAGGAAGTGGAGCTGCACGCAAAGGTCTCCGGATATATTCGCCGGATCAATGTCGATATTGGCGATCGGGTCAAGAAGGGTCAAGTCATCGCCACCCTTGAAGTGCCGGAGTTGAACGCGCAGGTTGCCGGAGCGGAAGCCGAGATACGGCACAGCAAGTCCGAGATTTCGCGAGCGCAAAGCGGAGTGGCGCTGGCCGAAGCCGGCCATGCCGCGCTTCACGCGGCATATACGCGTCTTGCAGAGGCTTCCCGGGTGCGTCCCGGACTCGTTGCCGAACAGGAACTGGATGACGCCCGGGCCAAGGACCTGGACGCCGAAGCGAAGGTGAATGCGGCCAAGGCCGCACTGGAAGCGGCACGCGAGCAACTTGGCGTTTCCAATGCGGACCACCAGCGGGTTGCAGCGCTGCAAGGCTACTCGGTCGTGACCGCTCCATTCGCCGGCGTCATCACGATGCGCTACGCCGATGTGGGCTCGCTGATCCAGGCCGGAACAACTTCGAATACGCAATCGATGCCGGTTGTGAAACTGGCCGAGAGCGATCTTTTGCGGCTGCGTATGCCTGTAGCGGAAGAGGATGTGCCCTACATCAAAGTCGGCGGCGACGTCGAGATCAAGCTCCAGGCCACGGGCAAGGTCATTGCTGGAAAGATCGTTCGCTTCACACGAGAGCTGACAACGGCTACCCGCACCATGCTTGCCGAGGTCGATGTTCCCAATTTGGATCTTGCGCTCAGCACCGGAATGACGGCAGAGGCGACGATCGTTCTTCAGGAACAGAAAAACGTACTCACGGTCCCGGCGGGTGCGGTTCTCAAAGAGAATGGGCAACCGTATGTGCTGATCGTGGATGCCAGCAACAAGGTCCAGAAGGTATCGGTCGGGCTCGGAATTCAAGGGCCTGACCGGATCGAGATTACCCAAGGCCTCTTCGAACATCAGAACGTGATCGTGTCGGGACAGGCGAATTATCAGCCCGGTCAATCCGTTCATCCCGAGATCAGCACTATTGCCATGCCGAAGCAGGAGGGCGCTCAATAATGTCCTCCTTCGCGATCAAATATCCCTTCTTCATTCTGATGATGTGCCTGTTTGTGATTGTGGTCGGAATCACGACAGTTACGAGCATGCCGGTCGATTTGTTTCCGGAGGTCAATATTCCGGTCGTTGTTGTCGCCACGTTCTACTCTGGAATGCCGCCCGAGCAGATTGAATCGGACATCACAAACAGCTACGAACGGTTCTTCACGTTGGGCAGCGGCATCGACCATATCGAATCCCGTTCGCTGCCCGGCGTCAGCCTCATCAAGATCTATTTTCAGCCTGGCACGGATGGGAATGCAGCGGTCAGCAATATATCGAATCTGGCCATGGCGAATCTTCGCCGCCTGCCTCCCGGCACACTCCCACCCGTGGTGCTAAAGTTCGATGCATCCAATCTGCCTGTGTGCCTGATTACGCTTAAGGGGCAGGGGCTGAATGAAACCACGCTCAAGGATCTGGCGCAGTTTACCGTTCGCAATCAGGTCGCCAATGTTCCTGGGGCATCCGTTCCGCAACCCTATGGCGGACGCTATCGCCAGATCATGGTGTACGTCGATCCGGTGAGGCTGGAAGCTCACCAGATGAGCGTCATGGATGTGGTGGATTCGCTCAACAAGTCCAATCTGATTCTTCCCGCCGGCGATGTTCGCATTGGCATGAAGGACTACAACATCTATGCCAATAGTCAGGTTCCCGTCGTGGACGAGATCAACGATCTTCCGCTGAAAACCGTCGGCAATGCCTCGGTGATGGTCGGCGATATCGGACAGGCAAAGGACGGTGGACAGCTCCAGACCAACATCGTGCGTGTCGACGGGCAACACTCCGTCTACATTCCCGTCCTGAAGCAAGGCGGCAATTCGAACACGATCACCATCGTCGATGGAGTCAAGAAGGCCGTTGCGCACCTGCTCGATATTCCATCCGTCCTCAAGACGAACGTGGTCTTCGACCAATCGGCATTCGTCAAGCTGGCAGTCAAAAATGTTATCAACGAGGGCACGATCGGCCTTTGCCTCACAGCGTTGATGATTCTTCTTTTTCTCGGAAACGTCAGAGCCACGATCGCGGTCCTGATCTCGATTCCAGTCTCTGTCCTTGCCACCTTTCTCGGGCTGAATCTCGGGAGCAGTTCCATCAACACCATGGTGCTTGGCGGACTAGCGCTGGCGCTGTCGCGGCTCATCGACAATTCGGTGGTTGTGCTGGAAAACATCTTCCGTCATATGGAGATGGGCGAGTCTCCAGTGGTTGCCTCCGAGCGCGGCGGCAAAGAGGTTCAACTGGCTGTGCTGGCCGCAACCGTCAGCACCAGTATCGTTTTCTTCCCGGTCCTGCTGCTCTACGGAGTGAGCAAATATCTGTTCACGGCACTGGCATCCGCGGTTGTCATTGCTCTGTTCGCGTCCTACGCCGTCGCAATGACCGTCGTGCCGCTGTTCTGCGCCAGGTTCATCAGCATCGATCCCGGTCATGAATCTCCCGCCGAGATGGATGCGGACAGGGCCACTGATGCAAGCACCGTCAAGAAGAGAAAGATTCGCGTTTTTCGCATTATTGTCGATAACTTCAATCTTGCCTTCCGGCGCATGGAGTCGTGGTATACGCAGAAAGTTGGAGAGGCACTCGAGCACGCCGGAATGGTTGTCAGTGTGCTCTGTGCATGCGTGCTCGTGAGTTTTGTCCTCTATCCGTTTATCGGGAAGGCCTTCTTCCCGCGTACCGATCCAGGCCAGTTTGTTGTGAATGTGAAAGTCCCCGCTGGAACCCGGATCGAGGTAACAGACGATTACATCGCGAAGATGGAACAGGATATTCGGAGCGTGGTTTCGCCTCAGGATCTCAATATGATCGTCTCCAATATCGGAATCACGCCCGACTTGTCAGCGATCTACACATCCAACTCCGGCATGAACACGGCTTTCATTCAGGTCAGTCTGAAAGAAGATCACAAAACCGGAAGTTACGCATACATGCAGAAAGTGCGCGAGAAGCTCGCCACTGATTTTCCCGATGTGGCTACGTACTTTCAGGCTGGTGGCCTGGTTGATTCGGTTGTGAATCAAGGCAAACCCGCGCCCATTGATATTCAGATCGGCGGCAACAATCTGCGCCAGGCGTATGACCTTGCTCGGGCAACGGCGGCCAAGCTCAAGAAACTCGACTCCGTCAATGACGTTCTCATACCGCAGGATCTCGATTATCCAGGTCTCGAACTGAACATTGATAGAGTGCGCGCAGGCCTGCTCGGGATCACGCCGAAAGATGTTGTGGACAACGTCATCACCGCGCTTACGTCCGACGGCATGATCGCGCCAAGCTTCTGGGTCGATCCAAAGACAGGCAACAGCTATATGCTGACTGTCCAGTATCCGGAGACGCAAATCAAAACCATGACCGACTTCCGGCAGATTCCGCTGCGGTCGCCGGATGGACTGAATACGACGCCGCTCCAGTCTGTAGCCGACATCAAGGAAATCAACACGCCGACCGAAGTCGATCACTATCAACTGCGCCGCGTCTTCGACATCTACGTCATGCCCAAGAACGAGGACCTCAGCCAGGTCAACAAGCAGGTTGAATCGATTGTTGGCCAGATGCAACCGCCCGCCGGAGTGACGGTGAAAGTTCGCGGCACAGTGCGCGACATGGAGTCGTCCTTCTCCAGTTTCGGCATCGGCCTGATTCTCGCTGTGGTTCTTGTCTACCTGATCCTGATGGCGCAATTCGCGTCCTTCTCCGATCCGTTCATCATCCTGTTGGCGATTCCGCCCGCACTTTCCGGAGCGCTGGCATTCCTGTTCATCACTGGATCGACCTTAAACATCATGTCGCTCATGGGAATTGTCATGACCACCGGTATCGCAGTCTCGAACAGCATCCTGATTGTCGAGTTCACGTCAACATTGCGCAAGCAGGGCAGGGAACTCAAGGAAGCATTGATTGAATCATGCAAAGCTCGCTTGCGGCCTATCTTGATGACAAGTCTTGCGACCATCCTTGGCATGATCCCAATGGCTCTCGCCCTGGAACCCGGCAGCGAACAATATGCTCCTCTGGCCCGCGCCATTCTGGGTGGTCTCACTGTGTCGGTCGTCGTCACCGTGTTTCTGGTTCCGGCCGCTTACCTGCTGATTCATCGCAAGGATGCTCAATCCGCAGCGACTGGGGAGGTCCAGGCATGAATGCAATGATAAGGATCTATATCGCAATGGCAATCTGCGTGGTCTCTGCCGAAGTGCGCGCGCAAAGCGTGCTTCCGGATGCGCCACAAGTTCATGCAACTCTGTTGGCAAGTGCTCAATCGACGCCGCCCCTCGTACCTCCGCTACCCACGCCAACAGAGGGTACGCCAACCCTGCTCACCCGTCAGCAGGCAGAACAGATCGCATTGGCCAACAATCCGCGCGTGCGCATCAGCCAACTGATCGCCAGGATTCAGCATCAGGCTGTACGCGAACGGCGCGCCGACGAATTGCCCAATCTCTTTGGAAACCTGACTGCGGTCGAAGCCAACGAGGGCAGCAGATTGTCCAGCGGTTATCTCACGGCTTCAACACTGTTGGAACACGGAGGCATGGGCGTCCAACTGAGTCAACTGATTACAGACTTTGGACGTACACGGAACCTGGTGGCTTCTGCGCAATTGCAGGAAAGGGCTCGCACTGCCGATGCCGAGGCAAGCCGGCAGGATATCGTGCTGGCCACCGACCAAGTGTTCTTCGCCGTTATTGAAGCGCAGGAGACATTGCAGGTTGCTCTTCAGACAGTTTCCGCACGACAGACGCTTACCGATCAGGTGAGCGCGCTTACCTCGTCGAAATTGAGGTCGGATCTGGATTTGAGCTTTGCCCAGGTCAATTTGTCCCAGGCAAAACTGCTGCAACTCAACGCGCAAAACAATCTGGATGCGGCCAAGGCTGCCCTGAGTGCCGTACTCGGGTACGACAGGCAGATGAACTTTCAGCTGGTTGACGATGATAAAGAATCTCTGCCGCCCCTGCCCGCCAGTTCCGAGGCGCTCATCGCTCAGGCGATGCAGAACCGCCCCGACCTTCAATCGCTGCAGTTCAATGAACTGGCGGCACGCAAATTCAGCAAGGCACAGCACGAGCAATTGCTTCCGACCATCAGCGCTCTTGGAGTTGCCGGCGACACCCCTGTGGGCTCATCGCAATATTTCAATAGCAACTGGTACGGCGCAGTTGGCGGAAACGTGAGCATCCCCATCTTCAATGGATTCCGATTTTCGGCGCAAGCTTCGCAAGCCGCCTTGCAGGCGCAGGCTGCCGCAGAACAGACGCGCGCGCTTCGTGAACTGGTAGTTCGCGATGTCCAGACTGCGTGGCTGAATGCGAATACGGCGTTGCAGCGAGTGACTGTAACCGCCGAACTCCTGAAGGAGGCAAACACCGCCCTTGATCTCGCGAAGACCAGGTACGATCTCGGGCTCAGCTCGATTGTGGAGTTGAGTCAGGCTGAACTGCAGCAGACAGAAGCAGCCATCGGCAATGCCAACGCTCGGTCGCAATACAACTTCGCAATAGCGACGATCAACTTCCAGACGGGTGTACAACCATGACCCAACGCTTTGAGGAGGAACCTATGACCACGCCAGCGATCCGGTTCGACTCCGTGATCTTTGCGACGGACTTTTCGTGGGCATCGCAAAATGCAGGATTGTATGCTGCTGCATTTTCAACACACTTTGCCTCGAAGCTCGTGGTTGCACATGGATTCATCCTGACCCAGGCGGCCCTCGAAGTGGAAGTGGAAAAGCCGCTATCGAGCCAGTTGCGAATTGATTTGTTCCATGAGCTGTCACGAGCAGCGCAGGCGCTTCCTGCTGGACGGGGAGCCACGGAAACGCTTCTGCTTGACGGGAACCCTCGCGAGGCAGTCCCACTCTTGGCGCACCATAGAAGTCCCGCTCTCGTCGTGATAGGCACGCATGGCGGAGGTTCGATTGATCGGTTCATCCTCGGTTCCACCGCCGAAGGAATTCTAGGTAAATCGAGCGAACCTGCTCTCACCGTTGGTCCGAAGGTAAATACGCTCGTTGCAGGCCCACTGCAGCTTCGCCGCATCCTCTATGCTTCGGATTCCACTGCGGAGGCCGCTCATGGCGCAGCGATCGCTGTTGCATTGGCCGAATCCTTCTCCGCCGAACTTGATGTCCTGAACGTGATTCGGCCAAGCGAAATCGGTGATCCAGAGGACATTTGTCGAATTCGGGAGCATTTCTACAAGGCAGTCGAAGCGATCATGCCGCAGAACGCGCACCTGGTCTGCGAACCACATACCTTCGTCAGTCTTGGACAACCGCACACCGAGATACTGAAGCATATTGACGACCGAAAGATCGACCTGCTGATTCTTGGACTGAGAAGGAACAAACATTTTGGGTTGGAGAGCAGGACTTCAGGCGTGTTTCCAATCATCGTGAAGGCAAGATGCCCTGTCCTTACGGTTACTTCTGGTACGCTCTCAGAAACATTCTGAACCAGACCGATTCAGACCATTCGGTGCCGGTTCATCCATCGGGAACTGCCGAAACAGGGTTCTCAACCCCCTTGCCGGGAAGTTGGGACTTTCCAAACTGAATTTCCAGATTCTGCGCCGCACCATGGCTACTCGGGCGCAAAAGATGGGATCGGTAAAGGATATTCAGGCGCACCTGCGGCACGCCAAGGCCGATACCACGGCCAACGAATACGTGCAGGAGTTGCCTGAAAGTGTGAAGCAGATGGTCGGTTCCGTCCATGCAATGCTGTCGATGCAGGCTGAACCATGCAAAGGTTCTGTACCTTTGCTGCCAAAAGCTGCCAAATCGCCTGGGAATACTGTCGTAAGTTATTGATTTTATGGTGGGCGCTGCAGGATTCGAACCTGCGACTTCCACCGTGTGAAGGTGGCACTCTACCGCTGAGTTAAGCGCCCCCTAGCGAACTTCCGCGAGAGCTGGCGACGAACGCGCCAGCAGGGCATCCCATGGGTTAGAGTAACATCAACGGGGCTTTGCGGCCAACCCTTGTGGTCAACCTGGGCCGGTCCGGAGTTCAACACAACTGTCAATGCGCTGGAAATCCACATCAATCCGACCTGCAACCGGCTTTCCTCTCGGCGGGGATGCACAGCTGAGCCCTGTTCCGGGGTTGGGCGGCATGGAACTGGCGGTTTCAGGCCTCGCCGGCGCGGGTTTTGCGCCCATGGTGGCCGGTGCGGACGGCAACCGGCCCGGCGCGCGCCTGAAGACGCCTGCCGGCGAAAATTCCAGCCCGGAAACTTCTTTTTCTGCGCAACCTTCCGGCCCGGATGGGGTTTCAGAAAGTATGGCGACCTTGGTCCTGGACAATCCGGCCCTGGGTGCGGGCTCGGCTGCAAGGCTGGACGAGAGGTCAACTGTGCCTGGCGGCCAGGGTCCTTTGAGCGACGCGGCCATCATGATGCGCGCGGCAGCGGGCGACGAATCGGCATTCAATTACCTGGTGGAAAAGTACCACCGGCCCATCATCCATTTTCTTTACCGGATGGTGCGCAATGAGGCGGTTGCGGAAGAGCTGGCGCAGGAGGTGTTTCTACGGGTTTACCGCTCCCGGCAGAGCTACCGGGCCGAGGCCAAGTTCACCACCTGGCTCTACAGGATCGCCAGCAACCTGGCCGTGAACCATGTGCGCGACACCCGGCATGAGCGGGCGGCGCAGACTTTTTCTCTGGATGCGCCGGACGAGGAGACTGGCGCCAGGCCGGAGGTGGCCGGCGATGAAATCTCGGCGGAGCAGAGCCTCTTGCGCGAGGAGCGCATGAGGGCCATTCGCGCGCACGTGATGGCTCTGCCGGAACGGCAGCGGATGGCGGTCGTGATGCACAAGTACCAGGAGATGGATTACCGCGAGATCGGCCAGGTGCTCAGGTTGAGCGAGTCGGCGACCAAGTCGCTGCTCTTCCGCGCCTACCAGACGCTGCGGGACAGTTTGAAGGATTTTGTTTGAGTCGGAATGAGCCGGGTTCGTCCGGCGGGGAAATGGGGTGGCGCCAATGAAACGGATGAAGAACAATTGCGACGGAATGGACGCGAAGCTGGCAAACCTGCTGCTCGATCCAGCCGCTGCGCCAGCCGAGGTTCAGGAGCATGTTGCCGGGTGTGACCGCTGCCGCCAGGAGCTCGACGAACTGCGGGCGACCATCTCCCTGCTGGATACCTGGAAGGAACCCGAGCCGAGCCCGTATTTCATGACCCGGATGCAGGCGCGCCTCAGGGAAGAGCGCGCGGCCGAGCCGGCCGGCTGGTTTGCCCGGCTGCGCTCTGGCTTCGTTTACGGGCCCTCGGCCCATGCTCGTCCGCTGGCGGCGATGGCGCTGACCTTGCTGCTGCTCGTGGGCGGAGGGGCCTATCTGGGCATCACCGACTGGGATCATCCGCAAGCCGCCCCGGCGCAAGCCGTAGTGCAGGATTTGCAGACCATGAGCAGCAACGCCCAGTTGCTGGACCAGTTGGAGGATATCTCCAGCAACAACTGAAGGGGGACTGAGGCAGTCTTGCCGGCACTGGAGTTCGGGTGCCATTGCTGAGAACGAAGCAGGCGGGGGGCAATTGAAATGTTGAGCCGGACACAGAATGCGGGATGGACAGGCCGCGCGGCCTTGGCTGCGGCAGCCGTAATTCTTTGTGTGCCCGCGGCCTGGGCTCAACGCCCGCAATCGAGCGCGCCCGCGTCTCACTCCGCCTCCCGGCCTCAGGCCGGCAGAGCCCAATCCGCCAGGCCGCAAGCCAACTTCCCGCAGCGCGGTCTCTCCCGCGGCTATTCCGCAAACGCGCCCCGATCCGCTTATCCGGCTCCCGCTTCTCCCGGTAGAGATTATCCGGGCCCGCCGTATATGGGACCGGGCTTTGCCCGTCCCGCTTATCCGGGATACAAGCCTCCCGTTCAAGGTCCGCCGGGCCACCTGGGCGACTGGCTCAACCAGCATCGCAATCTTCCCGTTCAGGAGCAGGAGCGGACGTTGCGCGGCGATTCCAGCTTCCGGCGGTTGCCACCCGGCGAACAGCAACGTGTGATCCAGCAGTTGCACCAGGTCAACCAGTTGACCGAGGATCAGAGGCTGCGCCGCGAGGCCCGTACCCAGATGATTGAACGCCTCTCGCCTCAGGAGCGGATGCAGGTCAACAACTCCGCGCGCCGCTGGGCCAGCCTGCAGGTAGACCGCCAGACCATGATGAAGAACGCCTTTCGCGACCTGCGCGCCGTTCCTGCCGACCAGCGCCAGACGGTGCTCAACTCCGCGCGCTACCAGGGCGCCTTTACCCCCGAGGAGCGCGGCATCCTCTCTGACATGCTGCGCGTCGAACCCTACCAGCCCGCTCGGTAACTCCGGGGTTGGGCAGCGCAAAAAAACGACGGCGGTGGAGAGTTTCTCCACCGCCGTCTTCCTTTTCTGCGGGCCAGCGCCTGACCCCTTCCATCTCCTGAGAGAAGCGCCTACTGCTTCAGCTCCAGCGGCGCCTTCAGCCGGATGTCCCGCGACGATGCTCCCACCTGAATCTCGAAGGTCCCCGGCTCCGCTACCCAATCCTTCTTTTCCGGGCTCCAGTAAGAGAGATCCGCGCGGTTAAGGTGAAAGTGAACCAGCCGCTCTTGGCCGGGCTTCAACTCCACGCGCTTGAAGGCCTTCAGTTCGTGCACAGGGCGGTCGATCTTCGAGTGGCCGTCATGCACGTAAAGCTGCACGACTTCGGCCCCTGGGCGCGTGCCTGTATTCTTCACGACCAAAGTGACAGCGGTGCTCTTCGCGCCGATATGATCTCCCGCCGTCTCGGTGAGGGGGATCACTCTCAGATCGCTGTACTCAAACGTGGTGTAGCTCAGCCCAAAGCCAAACGGAAACAGCGGCTCCATGTTCTTCGTGTCGTAGTAGCGGTAGCCGACATAAATCCCTTCGGCGTAATTCACCTTCAGATTCACGCCCGGATAGTTTCCGTAAGCCGGTGTGTCCTTCCATTCCTTGGGCAGCGAAACCGGCAGCTTGCCCGAGGGGTTCGCGTCGCCGAAAAGAATCGAAGCCAGCGCCGTGCCTGCTTCCTGCCCGCCGTACCACATGTCAACGAGCACCGGTGTCTTGTCGATCCACTTCGTCATGGTCACCGGGTCGCCCGTATTCAGCACCACAATGGTGCGCGGATTCGCCTGCTCCACGGCCTCGATCAGCTCGTTCTGGCCTGCTGGCAGGTCCATCGTCTTCACGTCGAAGTCCTCTCGCTCGATCTTCTCGTACCGGCCCACCACCACCACGGCCACATCGGCGTGAGCCGCCGCGTCCACGGCCTCTTTCAGCAGTCGTGCGCGTGCTTCGGGCGTATCCTGCGCGGGGTCTTCGCCGTCCATCCCCACGCCGAGAGCGAACTTCACTTCCACTCCGCTCCCAGCCCGCTTCTGAATTCCCTCCAGCGGCGCAATCGCGTACTTCGGCTGCACCAGCGAGCTGCCGCCTCCGCCCGTGCGCGCCACTCCGGCGTTTGGCCCGATCACTGCGATCGAATGAATCTTCTTCTCGTCGAGCGGCAGCAGGGATGCGGAGTTTTTCAGCAGCACAATGCTCTCGGTTGCCGCCTGCAGCGCCACGGCCGCCTGGGCCGGGGTGTTCACCTCGCCGCCGCCCATGTGCGGATGGTCGTAGATGCCGCTCAGGAAGATCGCGCGCAGAATACGGCCCACGTTGTCGTCCAGCGTGGCCTCGTTGATCTGCCCGGCCTTCACTTCGGCCAGCACCTTGTCCGCCGTCAGCCAGCCTGCGCCGTTGCCCACTTCCTTGAAGTTGGGCAACGTGCTCCAGTCCTTCATCGGTTGTCCGCCCGGCATCTCCAGGTCCATGCCGGCGTTTACCGTCGCGGCCGTCGAGTAGGTGCTGCCCCAGTCGGAGATGACAAAGCCCTTGAAGCCGAATTCCTTCTTTAGAATGTCGGTCAGCAACTCCGTGCTCTCCGCGCACTGCACGCCGTTGACCTTGTTGTAGGCCGACATCACGCTCCACGCGTCGGCTTCTTGCACCGCGGCCTTGAAGGCGGGCAGATAGATTTCGTGCAGCGTGCGCGCGTCGATCTGCTCGTCGATGCGGTGGCGCTCGAACTCCTGGTTGTTGGCGTCAAAGTGCTTCACCGAGGGAATCACGCCCTCGCTCTGCACGCCCTCCACATACGCCACGCCCAGCCGCGCGGACAGGTACGGGTCCTCGCCGTAGCCCTCGAAGTTGCGCCCCCAAAGCGGCACGCGATTGATGTTCACCGTTGGCCCCAGAATCATGTCCCGGCCCAGTGCCTTCACCTCCTGCCCAATGGCCTGGCCCTCCCGCCGGACCAGCTCCGGGTTCCATGTGGCGGCCATGGCCACGCCCGCCGGAAAGCTGGTGGAAAGCACATGCCGCTTCGCGCCACGAACGCCGGTGATGGCCGAGCTGCCCGCCCACGAGCGCACTCCCAGCGGCCCGTCGGCCATCTTGATGGCTGGAATTCCCAGCCGCTCAACCGGCGCCGACTCCATCCATCCCGAGCCGGAGAGCATCGTCGCCTTCTCTTCCAGCGTCATGCGGCTCAGCAGGTCGGCCACGCGTTTCTCCGCCGGAAGGCTGGCGTCCTTATACGGCGCACTGGCCGGAACGGCTGTCGTTTTGGCGCTCTGAGCCGTGGCTCTGGCCTGGATCACAATGGAAACAAACGCGGCAACGGAGAGCAGCGTTACGAAGAGAGGAATCATTGTATGGCGCATCGGGGTTACTCCTGTGGCGGCAAACCTTCTGCCGCGCTTCATTGGTAATGGTAGTGGACGCGCGGTGAGGCCGACAAATCCATAGCGCCGAAAGCATTGCGGGACACGGCTTGTCATGAGCAGTGAATGAAAAGTCAGAAAATCTCTGAACAAGTCGGCGTTTTGAAAGGCAGGGGCTTTACTGGCTGCGGAAAAACTCGATGAGAAGGGAGGCGGGGGTCCCCAGCGACGGGTCCATGTCGCTGGGGTGGAAGAAGGGGGTTCACCCCCCGCATAAAGACAGCAGAATCAAAGCGGGCTTTAGCCCCGGATGGACGCTTTCCACCAATTTGCCCAAAATTCAGGCCTTTTTCCGCAGCCTGTTTAGCCCCTGAGGGAATCTCCGCCTGCAAAATATGATTCGGAGATTCCCTACTGCCCAGCTCCGTGGCACTTCTTGTATTTCTTCCCCGAGCCGCAGGGGCAGGGGTCGTTGCGTCCCACCTTCTCGCCCGTCCGGCGCTGCGCGGGCTGGCTTCCGTCTCCGGAGCCCGCCATGCTGGCCGCCTCCAGATCACGCTGTTTCTTGCGGTGGAACTCCTTCTCCAGCGCGTCGATCGTCGTCGTGGCCTGCCGCGTCGCAAACGAAATTTCCTTCGGCTCCGCGTCCAGCGTCAGTGGATTCGCCGCGCTCGCTACCGGAGGCGCCTTCGGAACTTCCCGGCGCACATCGGGCGCCGCGTTCACTGGCCGACCGTCCGGTCCCAGAATCTGCATCCGGAAGAGGAACCGGACCGTGTCCTCCTGGAACTTCTGCATCATCGCTTCGAACATGTCGAAGGACTCGCGCTTGTATTCCACCAGCGGATCCCGCTGCGCATAGCCGCGCAGGCCGATCCCTTCCTTCAGGTGGTCCATCGCCAGCAGGTGATCCTTCCATAGCCCGTCGATGACGCTCAGCATCACCATCCGCTCGTGTTCGCGCATCCTCGGCGCGGTCAGAATCCTCTCCTTGGCCTCGTATTCTTCCTTCAGCTTCGCGAAGATAGTGTCGCCCAGTTCGTGCCGGCTGAGTTGGTGCAAATCGATTCCGGTGGCGCCGATATTCAGCGTGTCATAATTCAACCCGAAGTGGTCAATGAGCTGATCCTTCAGCCCCTTCATATTCCATTGATCCGGATGCAACTTCTCGCCGGCAAATTCGTCCAGAATCCCGCTCAGAATCCCCCCGGCGTAATCCTCCAGAATCAGATTCCGCTGCTCAAAGCCCTCCAGCAGTTGCCGCCGCAGCCCGTAAACCGCCTCGCGCTGCTTGTTCATCACGTCGTCGTATTCCAGCAGGTGTTTGCGCGATTCGAAGTTCTGCGATTCCACTGCCTTCTGCGCCGCCTCGATGCGCTTCGTGATCATCTTCGACACGATGGGCTCGTCCTCGACCATGCCCATCTTCTGCATCATCGCGCTCATCCACTGCTTGGCGAAGATGCGGATCAGGTCGTCTTCCAGCGACAAAAAGAATCTCGATTCGCCCGGATCGCCCTGACGGCCCGCGCGCCCTCTGAGCTGATTGTCCACGCGCCGCGACTCGTGCCGCTCCGTGCCCAGGATGAACAGTCCCCCGGTAGCGATCACCTTCTCGTGATCCTCGCGCGCCGCTTCGGCATGAACCCGGTAAACCTCTTCCCACTCCGGCTCCGCAACCTCAAACTCCTGCCCCTGGTAATAGAAGCGCTGAAATCCCGCCGGCGCCATCGGGTTGATCGCGCCCTCGGCCACGCTGATCGCCCGCGCGTTGCCCTTCTTCACCATCTCCTGCCGTGCCATGAACTCCGGGTTCCCGCCCAGCAGAATATCCGTGCCGCGGCCGGCCATGTTGGTCGAGATGGTCACCATCCCCAGCCGTCCGGCCTGCGCCACAATCTCTGCCTCGCGCTCGTGGAACTTCGCGTTCAACACCACGTGCCGCACGCCGTTGCGCTGCAGGATATTCGAGAGCCGCTCCGACTTCTCGATTGACGTTGTGCCCACCAGCACCGGCTGCTGCTTCTCATGCAGGTCGGCGATGTCCTCGGCCACGGCCTTGAATTTTGCCTTCTCCGTCAGGTAAACCACATCCGGATTTTCCTTCCGGAGCATTGGCTTGTTCGTCGGGATGACGACAATTTCCAGCTTGTAGATCTTCTCGAACTCGGCCGCTTCCGTCTCTGCCGTGCCCGTCATGCCGCTCAGCTTTTGATACAGCCGGAAATAATTCTGGAAGGTGATGGTGGCCAGCGTCTGATCTTCCTTGCGGACGTTCACCCCTTCCTTGGCCTCGATGGACTGGTGCAGCCCATCCGACCACCGCCGCCCCGGCATCAGGCGTCCGGTGAAGGTGTCCACAATGATCACCTCGCCGTCCTTCACCACGTAGTCCACGTCCCGCTTGTAGATCGATTCCGCCTTGATCGCGGTCTCTATGTAGTGCTTCATGTCCCAGTTTTCCGCGTCGGCGATATTGCTGATGCCTAGCGCCTTCTCGATCATGATCCAGCCATCGTCGGTCACGCCGATCGTCCGCTGTTTCTCGTCCACGATGTAGTCGCCGCTCAGGTACTTCTCGCCCTCGCCCAGACGGATGCCCAACTCCTCCTGGCGCTTCGTATCGAAGGAGTCGACCTCCTCGCCCTTCACCAGTTCCGGAATGATCTTCCGCGCCTTCGCGTAGCCGTCCGTCGTTTCCTCGGTCGGCCCGGAGATGATCAGCGGCGTCCGCGCTTCGTCGATCAGAATCGAGTCCACTTCGTCGACCACTGCGTAGTAGTGCCCGCGCTGCACGCAGTCCGCGATCTCGAACTTCATGTTGTCGCGCAGGTAGTCGAAGCCGAATTCGTTGTTCGTTCCGTATGTAATGTCGGCAGCATATGCGGCTCGCCGCTCGTTGTCGTCCAGGTCGTGGACGATCACGCCCACCGTCAGCCCCAGAAACTCGTAGATCTTGCCCATCCACTCGGCATCGCGCTTGGCCAGGTAGTCGTTCACCGTCACCACGTGAACCCCGTGCCCCGCCAGGGCGTTCAGGTAAACGGGCAGCGTGGCCACCAGCGTCTTGCCTTCGCCGGTCTTCATCTCGCTGATCTTGCCCTGGTGCAGCACCATGCCGCCAATCAACTGCACGTCGAAGTGCCGCATCTCGACCGCGCGCCAGCCCGCCTCGCGCACCACCGCAAAGGCCTCGGGCAAAAGCTCGTCCAGAGCTGCCAGTTCGGCCGCCTTCCGCTCGCCCGCGTCCGTAATGCCTTCCAGCCGTGCCGCGATCCGTCCCCGGAACTTCACCGTCTTGGCCCGCAACTGCTCGTCAGAAAGCTGTTTGATGTCCGCTTCCAAGGCGTTGACCGTTGCCACCACAGGCATCAGCCGCTTGATCAGACGCTCATTTGCCGTGCCAAATATCTTGGTCAGTACTTTATCAAAAAACACAGGATTCTCCGTCTACCAGTGTAAATGCTAGAGGTTGAAACGGGCAGGACTTGTCCCATCGCAGAAAAAGGCCGGTACGAACCGGGCAGATACTTTACAGAACAGACCGGGGAGATGGTTTACAGGTGTTGGTCCGCTCGCGGAGGAGGCGGCTTTTCGCGATCCGTGTACCAGTGAGACGCAGAAGTGGTATTCTGGCTCGTCTCTGATAGGGACGAGGAGAGGGACATGAGAAAAGGCATCCTATTGTTGGCAATCGGGGGATTGGCGCTTCTGGCGGGGTGTGACAACCAGGCGAACAAGGCTCCCGGCATTCCCGTTGGGCCCAAATGGAAAGGGGCTCCCTACCGTATTTCCCTTGACACGCAGGCAGGCAAGCCGAACCCGGCGGGCGTGACCATACCGATGATCAAGTACACGGCGAATCCTGACGCGCTGGAGAAGAGAGTCAGCCTGGTGGTGCGATTCGACACTACGGAGGCGAAGGACGCGGAGTCGCCGACGAACAAGATGATCATGGCGCCGGTGGATATTTCCGGCGAGACGGGAACGCTGCCCGTGGTTTACATGGATACGGCAGACAAGGAACTCGCCACTTACCTGGGGGCTTACTGCCTGAAGGGAAAGGTAAAGATCTCCGTGGCGATTGCCCGGTCGTCGCTCAGCAGCCGAGCCATCGATTCCGAGGTGGAGGCGAAGCGGCTGTCAGACTGGCTGCCTGTTGAGATTGTGTTCAAGAACCCGCACCCGAAGTGCTAGCTCCGCATTGCTGATGGGGTGATTCTGATGCGCAGGAGCACCCCATCAGCAGCCAGCAGCGGGCTGTTTTTCCTTCCATTTTGAAGTTGAGCGAGCGGATTGTTCTGAAAGCAGTCCAGTTGCTGCCGCAGGGGCTCAGCCGAAGGTGAAGGCGAATGCCTGTACGCCGGGATCGAGGAATTCGATCTCGAAGGTGCGGTCTTCAATTGTTCCGTGCTGGCGGACAAGCTGGTAGAGGCGGTCTTCGGTGACGGTTCCCAAACCCTGCTCATCGCAATCGACGCCATGATCCGCGCCGGGGGCACGTCCATCGATGCGAATGCGGAAGCGGACCGGGGCAGAGCCCGGCCCCAGGACGAGGTGCAAGTCCCGCGCATGGAAGCGGAAGAGGATGCTGCCGGGCGCCCTGCCAAGCACCGCCGCCTCGCCACGATCGGTCCATGCGCCGGATAAGCCCCACTGATTGCGCTGAAGCAACTGCGGGGCAAGATAGAGATGCTGCTGGCCGGCCTGCAAGCCGCCGGGAGAGGCAAAGCGCTCCGCGCGCAGGGAGCCGACATAGGTTTCCGGCGAACCGAGGGCCGCGCCGTCGGCCGGCATTTCCGCTCCGCCGTCGCCGAGGGGAAGAGCGGCGGCAGAAGAGGGCTGCGCGCCATTGCGCTCCTTCAGCAGCTTCTGAATCCAGCGTTCGGATTCCGCATAATCTCCCTCGCCGAAGTGCTGGTAGCGGATCTTTCCCGTGGCGTCGATGAAGTAATGCGCGGGCCAGTACTCATTGTGAAAAGCGCTCCAGATGCGATGCTCGCTGTCAACCGCGACCGGGTAAGTAATGCCGAATTTGCGCAGTGCTTTCTGGATGTTGGCCGGATTCTTTTCAAAATCGAACTCCGGCGTGTGGACGCCGATAATCACCAGGCCGCTGGACCGGTAGCGCGCGTCCCATGCGCGCAGGTAGGGCAGAGAGCGCAGGCAGTTGATGCAGGAGTAGGTCCAGAAATCGATGAGGACGACCTTGCCCTTGAGCTGCTCCCGATTCAACGGAGGCGAGTTCAACCAGGAAGTTGCGCCGGAGAGATCCGGCATCATCTGCTGGGCAGGAGCGTTTGCGGCCCCAGACAGGAGCGCGGCCGCCAGCATCGCCACTGCGGCAACCCGCACCCGCCGTTGGCAAAGTACTGCTCTCGGATAAGGCTTCATTGCCGCGAAAATCGACAGGATTTGATTCGCCATAAGTCAATCCTTCACTGAATCTGAGTGCGCGATTGCCGTTTTGGTTGCACGATCTGTGACAACCGGCCCAGGGCTCAGCGATATACCTAAACGACCTTGCAGACGAGCGCGGTCATATCGTCTTTCTGCGATGCATCTCCGGTGAAGGCGCGCGCAGCCAGATAGAGGCCATGGACGAGTTCTCCGGCGCTGCTCTGCTGCCGGCTTCCGATGAAATTCAGCGCTCCCTCGGCGCCAAAGGGGAGCTCCTCAGCATCCATCGACTCCGTGATTCCGTCGGTCAAGAGCATCAGCGTGTCTCCCTGCTCGAGTGAAATGCGCGGCGCCAAAGAGAATTCCTGATCGGAAAAGATTCCCAGAGGCGGCGCGGTGCTGCCGAGCAGGGCAGGCGCATCTGCGGAAGCTCGCAGCAAATAACCCGGCTCGTGCCCCGCACTGGCGTATTCGAGCGAGCGCTGATTGGGTTCGATACGGCCGAGGAACATGGTGACGAACCGGTTACCACCGAGGGAGGCCACGAGGGAACGGTTGACGCAGGCGAGAACAGAGCAGGTGTCCGGCATTACGGTTGCGTATGCCCGCAGGGATGCGCGCACCTCCGCCATCACAAAAGCTGATCCAATTCCGTGGCCCACAATATCAGCAACGACGATGTAGAGCGAGCCGTCGGGCTGCGGAAGAAAGTCGAAATAGTCTCCTCCCGTCTCATCGGCGGGATAGGCTGCGGCAGCAATATCGAAGCCTGGCAGCTCCGCCGTGGCGCTGTAATACCGCTGTTGGACTTCGCGCGCAACTGCGAGGTGATACTCCTGTTCCAGTTTCCTTCTGCGCGCGGTCATGTCCTTCAGCACGGAGACAAAGTGGGTGGTTTGCCCGGCCTGATCCTTGATGGGACTGATGGTCTGGTCGGACCAGAACAGGTCGCCCGACTTCTTGCGGTTGATGATTGTCCCTTGAAAAGTCTGGCCGGACTTGAGCGTGGCCCAGAGGTCACGGTAAAAGCCGGCGTCGTGCTCTCCGGATTTCATGATGCCGGGCTTGCGCCCCAGCACTTCTGCAGCGGAATACCCGGTGATCTGCTCGAAGGCGGGATTCACATATTCAATGATTCCCCGCTTGTCGGTAATCAGGATGCTGTCGCCGGTCTGCTCGACGACGCGCGCCAACTGCTGATACATCGTGCGGAAGAGCGCGAAGCGGTCAGAGAGCAGATCCTGCCCGTCGTCACCCGGTTCGCGCCCTTCAGCATCCGGTTTCAGAAATGCCTCAACCGCCGCATGACTGCGCAAGAGATTCTCGGGTACGCTGACATCGGAGATAAGAACAACAGCGCCACTCAATACGCCCTCATTGTCGCGCAGCGGCGAGGCGCTGACATCGATCCAGATCCCCGCGGGCCGCATATGATTTTTGATGAAGACCAACTGGTGAGGCGCTTCCGTGCCGCGCATGGCCAGGGTAAGCGCCAATTGCCCGGAAGGATAAGGCGTAACCATGTCGGGCAGATAGCAGCCATAAGTGGCGGACCATTCCGCCGGGTCCACGCTCCGTGCGCCGACGCCGAGGATGCGTTCGGCCTCCGCGTTGAAGAACACGAAACGCCCCTGAGCGTCGCAAACGATTACCCCTACCGCAAGATTCTTGAGAACCACATTCAGCACGTCGCTGGATTCAAAGAGAGCAGATTCCTGAGTGCTGTTTGCCGCCATTGCGGACCTCCAACTTGTAAGGAACCTTTGAATAGCTTCTATCCCGCACCGAGTATTCACTCAGGGGCTAAACAGGCTGCGGAAAAACTCATCAGCAGAGTCAAGAAGCGTCAGGGCACAACTTCAGTCGTGCCGTAAGTTATTGAAATGAATGGTGGGCTTTAGCCCCTGCGGGATGTTTTTCGCACTTCTCGCTTGGAAACAGACTTTTCCGCAGCCTGTAATGCCCACGTTGATTTTGCAGCACTTACAGTACTCAGAGTTGAAGCCCTGACACTTTGTGCTATCGCGAAGAAGTTTCCTTCGCAGACTGTAAAGACGTGCCCTTTCAAAACACATACTTGCGCAGAGATTCCTTCATACTGCCTCAGATCAAATCAAGCCTGCCCACTCCTTTCATTTGGGCGAATGGCTCTGGAGAATGTCGATACAACTTCTGGTTATCAGATGCCTCATTCTCGGAAATCTATGCAAAACTTTCATGATTCTCTGGCGCTTCGGGAGGAGGCAATCTTCCAGTTGTTCAGGCCGGCCACTTCCGATTTTCAGCGGCGCATGGAATCTGCTTCTTGCACAATGACGCCGCATCCTGAAGGTGGTATCAGCTTGCCGACGTCTCGAGCCGGGAGGGTCATCCCAGGAATGGAATCAGCGATGTGCCGGGATAATAGTGGAAGAGAATCTGGCGGAAGCTTGCGCCCGAAGCTGCCATGCCGATCGCGCCCTGCTGGCACATCCCCACGCCGTGGCCCACGCCGTGGCCTTCCAACAGCCAGTCTGAACTGTCCTTGGTGGCTGCAAAGTCGCTGCCGGGAATCGCGCTCCATCCCCACTGCCGCGCGCCGGCAATTCGCTGACGCTCGTCGCCGGGCTTGAGAGCATGGCCGCTGTCGCCAATTCTGCTTCGCCAAGTGAAGGGATGCTTCAGGCACCAGGCGCAGGAGACGCCGTAGTAGGGATACTCCTCACCGGGCTCCATGCCGGCATCGCGCAGACTGCGCGTATGTCCGCCGCAGCGGCTGGAGTACATGGCCGCCAGCGGCTTGCCATGATACTCGACCACGAGCCCCCGCGTGGCCTGGACGGCGCTGGAAACCCGGCTTGTCACAGGGGGCGGAGACTTCAGAAACTGGCAGTGGGTCGTATCACAAAAGTCGAACTCCAGGTGCCTTCGGCCGGCGGCCAGGAAGGAGCGAGTGGCAACGGCCTGCGCCTTCAGCGCTTCGATGGGGGCGGTTTCATCCATCTCCGAAGCCACAATGGAAGCGACGGCTGTTTCGCGATCCATGGCGGCGACGGCCACGAGTTCCCCATTGCGCGCCTCGATGGTCAGCCGGGCCGAATAGACGCGGTGGAATCTGCCGGGCACTGTGAGCCGGAAGGCAACGGCTCCGCCGTTTCTGGCGGTAGTGGTCCAACTGGCGGCAGATCGGGAACCGGCAACCACACGTTCGCCCTCGGCGCGGAAGAGCAACTGGCGATGATCTGGTTCGCCGTTCAGCACCAGCGGCGAAGTGGCCGCAGCGCCTTTGGCGGCCACGGAGAGGACTTGCCCGTCCACCGGCTCAAGTTGCAGTTCGCGGGGATGGAACAGACCCAGAACGCCAAAGCGAACTTCCTGCTCGGCCGAGGCGAGCGGAGCAGCCACAAGAAGCAGCAGAAAAATCGACCAGATGCAAGCGCGGTGAAGGGCGCGCATCAGGGAGGAAGTATTGCCGGGTATCGAGTCGCTCATTGCCTGCCTGCGCTTTCACCGGCTCCGAGAGAACGCAACATTGCGCCAGCCACGTTTGCACTGGCAGCGCCGGTTACGCCATGCACACGCACCAGAAGGAGGAGCCGAGGCTGGGAGGCCGGATAGAGGACAACGGTGAAACCATCCGCGGCCGCTCGCGGCGTGTGCGAGCAAACCGCAGTGCCGGTTTTGGCCAAGGCAGCATCCCTACCCAGAGCAGCGTCCACTCCGCGCGCCGTTCCATGCTGCGCCGAGCCGAGCATGCCCTTGACGACCGTGCCCTGAAGGATGGAGTGCTGCTCCTTTTCAATGGCGAGGTAGGCTCTGGCCAGAGCCAGTGGCGACTCTTTCCAGGCCGTGCCGAGGCCCACAAGGCTCTCGCTGCCAGCCTCTGCCGCAGGCCCGGCAAGGCCATAGCGGGCAAAGGTCTGCGCCGCGCGCTTGCGATCAAGACCATTTGCAAGTTCCAGAAAATAGGTATTGCACGACTGCGCGATTGCCTCCTCCAGTCCGAGGTTTCCGTGCCCAGCCGGAAGCCAGCAACGTTTATGCGTCCCCAGACAGCGCACCGTGGGGAAGTGGCCGGCGTTCTGTTCTCCATAGGCGATGGCGAGGAAGGGCTTGACCAGGGAGCCAGGAGCGATCGCCGGTTGCGCGGGCCATCGCTCGGCCAGCACATTGCCTGACGCATCCAGCAGCAAATAGGAGATCTCGGCGCCAGAAAAGTTGCGATCCAGAACGGCCTTTGCTGCCTGAGAAAATTGCGCATCGCGCGTGGTCTGGGCCAGGACCTGACACGCGAGGAAGAGCAGAATAATCAAAGCAGTGGCAGCTCTTTGCACGATCCACGCGCCTGTTGCCAGCCTGAATCGCTTCGCCGTCAGCGGATCCATTGATAGGTAACCGTCTGCGTCACTTTGGCGCCGAGATCCCTTTCTTCGAACTGCTCCGACTCCACTTTGGAGAAGACGCGGCTGAAGCTCGCCACATTTCCGGAAAAGAATGCCGGGGACTGGCCGTCGACGGAGGTCTCTCGCCCATCGCTCGCGCCGCGATGCCCGGCGAGGTCCAATTGCGCCATGAGCCGGCGGAAGTTGCCCTGCTGCTGCGTGTGGTGGAAGAGGGCGGCATAGGTCACACTGCCTTTCTCATCGGCCGAAGCGGCTTTCTGACGGCGCGCCATCATGCGCTCCAGGAGGAGAGAGTCGTTGGCCAGCAGCAGTTGCCTGCCGCTTACCGCGAGGTAGAGGGGCACGGCGCCATCGAGGGCCAGATACTCGCCGGCAGTGCTGGCTCGCTTCTGCCAGCGCACGCCGAGCTTCCCGGCGGTCAAGCCGGACGGCAGGGCCGAGGTCAGCGCCATGCGCACCGTGTCCTCATCCCAATTTTGCGGCGCAGAGAGAGTCATCGCCGTTTGCAGCGAGACAAAAACGCCCTCCCGCGAAGCGCGCGTGGAATAGACTTCCAGCAATGCGCCGGGCGGCTGCGCAGACAGCAGCGCGCGCAGGGGCGCGTAGGCATCCACCTGTTTGGCCACAACCGGAGCTTGATCGATGCGCACATCGAGCTGCGCCGCGCTGCCGGCATTTTCCGCCGAGGCTGCCGCGGGCGCGGTTGTGTAGGAAGCCGCCGCGCTCTCTGGCGTTGCATTCAGCAGATTGCCGCGCAGAGCTTCGAGAACACTGTCCGGTGCAGGCGAGGCTTGCGCGGCATAGAAAGCCGCGTCCTCGGGAGCAAGAGCGGCGATCGAACGAACATCGCCCTGGGAGACGGCTGCCAGTCCGGGGCGGCGCAGCAGGACGCGTTCCTCGTGGTAAGTCTGACTGGTTCGATACAAGTCGCTCACCGCCGAGGCGTACTGCTTCATTTCGGTGATGTTCTGCTGAACCCAGTAACTGCGGAAATACGGCGAGGGAACAATCTTTTCGAGATTCAGAACCATGCGCAGATCGCCGCGCTCGCCGGCGGCCTGCTTGACGGCTTCGGCAAACCAGCCCTCGTTGGCCAGGTTGTGCGAAGAGGCTCCGGCAAGGCGGTCGAGCACTCCCGCCACCAGATCTTCGCGGGTGCCGAGAATCAGCCAGCCATCCCGCGCTGCAAAGGCCGCGGTGCGCGACGAGGCCGCGTCCGTATGTACGTAAAAAGGGCTTCCCGCTTCGCTGCGCAGCTCGAACTTGCCGCGCGTCTGCCAGAGCGGAGTGCTTTCGATCTGCTGCTGATCGAGGCGCGTGACGTAGACGAATTCGAGATTGCCGATGTCGTAAAGGGCCAGGCAACTTTGCTTGCCCGCAATTGTTTCCAGCAAGCTGCTGTCGGCGGGAAGGCCAGCAGCGGCGGAGAATTCGTTCTGCGCCTGGGAGAGCCGCGTGAAGAGGCGCGAGGTGCTGAAGGCCGCATGGTTGTCGCTGGCGAGCCAGGCGCGCTTCTCCTCCGAGGTATTCCAATCGCGCAGCAGGGAGCCGAAGTCGCGAGCCTCGATGGAGAGCAACGCTCCCTCGGGCAGCAAGGACGGCAATTCGGGCTGGGGCTTGAGAGCCTGCTCCAATGCGCCCACGGCGAAGACCACTGCGCAGCCCAGCAGCAGCACACCCGCTGAAATCCAGAGGCGTCGTTTCATTCCGCATCCTCCTCGGTCCTGGCCGCCTTCCTGGGAGTGAACGGCATCCCCGGCAGCAATCGTGGACGCACCACCCGGTCCTGATCCAACTCGGCGTGGATCTTCGGGGCGCGCGCTTCGTTTTCTACCATGCGGGCCACATCCGTCTCCAGCCGCTTCTCTTCCTCTTCAAAAGCGCGTTGCCGCGGCGAATTCTGTTCCGAGCTCAGCGCGCTTTGCACAAGTCGCAGAGCCTCAGCGCTCTCCTGCCGCTTCTGCCTGGCGTGAATTGCAAACCAGATAAGTTTGTCCGCATCCTCCGGCTTCAGTGCGGAGAGAGTGGAGTTGAGCTGCTTGCTAAAACTGCTTTCGTATTCATCCGAGCCGTAGTATCCCCCGTAGCGCTGGCCGTAAAAGCTTCCGCCATTTTCCAGAATCGGCTCGGCGGCCACAAGGGCACGAGCATCCTGACCGGCGGCAAAAGCCGCCGAAAGATACTGGAGTCGCAACTCCGAATTGCCGGGCGCTGCGGCGATGGCGGAGCGAAGGATGAGTTCCCTTTGCTTGTCGCCGGGCGCGCAAGTTGCGGCGGTCCTGCGGGCTTCCACAAAGTATGGTTTGTTGACCTCGTCCGCAGCGGGGCAGCCGTCGCGCGCCAGCAACTGCAACTCCCCGCTGCCGGGATCGGATTTTGTGCCGCCGTGGCCCTTCAGCGCTTTGGCTGCGGCCACCCGCTCCGCATACTTTGCCCTGGGATCGGCGGCCACCGCGTTCAGCGTTTCAAGCGACTGCGGCGATTGCGGGCTGACGGCCAGCGTGGCGGCGGCCAGCCGGAGCTTGTAGCTCGCATTCCAGGGGAATGCCTCGGCCAGCGGCTGCAGGAAGGGCAGCGCATCAGAGAAGCGGCCGCGCGCCTCCAGAAGGCTGGCCGCCGAATCCGTATCGGCCCAGGTATTGTCGCTGACCAGCGCCAGCCTCTTGAGCAGCGCGACGGCGCCGGGCACATCGCCTTCATCCAGATCGATGGCCGCGAGACCCAGGAAGTTGGGCGCGGTCAGCTCGCGCGCATCGAGAGCGCGCTGGTAAGAGAAGCGCATCACGATGCCCTTTGACGGCTCACGCAAAACTCGGACGGCATTCTGCAGGTCGCTTGCAGCGGGAGCCGCCTCGGGCTGCTTCTTCCACTGTTCAATCAACTGCGGCAGGTGGCCCTCCGCTTCCCAGAGACGCAGTTCAGGAACAAGCCACTGCGAGGTGCCTCGCCTCCCTTCGGGGACGCACGCGAATTCCGCACGGGCCTCGACAAACTTTTTCTCGTCGAGCAGCGCATCCACCAAACGAAACTCGGCATTTTCAAGTTCGTAATTGAACTCTGCCGGATTGCCTTGATCCTTGCGCCTTTCGAGTTCCAGAATGTGCGCATAAATCTGGCTCATCTGGTCCTGGCGAATCAAGTGTTCCTTCTGCGTCCAATTGCTCTGCCAGTCACTTTGCAGGAGTGAGCTGAGCACAACGCCCGGATCGCTGGCGGAGGCCGTAATCTCAATCAGCCACGCCACCGAATCGCCATGGGCGTGATAGCCGGCCTCGAGCAGCGGCTCCGCACGATAGTCGCCATTGCGCGCCAGGTAGACGCGCAGCATCGCATCCACAGGCTGGCTGATGGCCGCGTACTCTCCCTCTGCGGCGGCATCCGCCAACACCTGCGTAAAGTCGCCCCAGAAACTTTCCGGCACGCGGCGGGCATCCATCTCTTCGGCCAGCCGCTGAACGGCCAACTGCCAGGCGGAGAGCGCCTCTGTCTGCCGGCCCTGCTTCCACTCGATCGTTGCGATGCGATCCAGCACGGCCGGCTGATCGCGCTTCAGATCGAGCGAATGCTGGTAGTCGGCGAGCGCGGCCTCAGTCCGGCCGGAGCCGGCATAGTACTCCGCAAGCTGCGCATAGGCGCTGGCGCTCTCCGGGGTGTGCTCCAGCTCTGCTTCCAGATAGCTCTCGGCCTGCTCGTCCTTTTCCTCGTCGAGATATTCGCCGTAGCGCGAGCCGTAGTAGAACCAGACTTCGCCCGCCAATTGCTGCTCACGGTCGACCGGATGCGCGAGACGCTCCGCGATGGTTGGATCGCCGCCGAGCGTGCCATCAAAGCCGGCGCGCACTTGCGGCGTATGCTCGCGCAGATAAAGGCCCGTCAGCCCGGTGTAGGCTTTCTTCCACACCGGGGGCAACCCCGCCGAGCGCGCGGCAATTCCGGCGAAAGCCTGATCGGACTTGCCGTTGGCCAGCAGGAACTGCGCGGCGCTGTCTGCAACAGCCTTCCGCGATCCCGACGTCCCGGTTGCTCTTTCCACCAGTTCCTCAGGCCGCGCGGCCAGCAACAACTTGTAATAGCGCGGCTGCTCGCTTCCGCCAACCTGATTCCACGGCCGCAACTTTTCCATGACGCGCAACTCCGCACTGGAGTCTCCCAGCGCGCGATAGACTTCCACCGCATTCTGCAAGACCTGCGGCTGCTTTTTGGCCGGAAGTGTGGCGGCGAGCTTCTCCAGCTTTGCGCCAACTCCCTCCAACTGCACCCGCCGCCGCTGCAGTTGCAGCCAGTCACCCAGCTCGCCGCGACTGGGATCGCCGCTCTTTTCGGCGAACTCCCACCGCAGATCGGCTTCCATATCCACCAGTCCCACCGCCTGCATTGCCGGCAAATAGACCTCGCGCAGCTCGGCTCCATCGGCGGCTCCGGCGCGCTTGCCCTGCAGCCAGGCGGCAAACTGTGTTTTCTCTTCCGGCGTGCCGTATTCGCCCATGACCGCTGCCATGGACTGCAAGGCCTGCGCAAAGCCGGACCTTGCCAGCTTCGTGCGCTCGGCAGCCCGCTGCCGGTGCCAATCCTCATTGGTGATGGCCCCGAAGCCTTCTTTCACCACCTGCTCCGCCACCGCGGAGAGAGGCACATTTTCCGCCTGCTGCCGGGCGATTGCGAGGCGCGTGAAAGCGGCATCGCTCTGGCGCAGCCGCGCCATGATGCGCGCATAGACCAACGCGCCCGACTGATTTCTTGCATCCACCAGCAGATCGGCGCCAGCGGCATCCACGCCCTGCCCGGCAAACTTGCGCGCTTCTTCGAGCAGTCCCCATTCTTCGAGCCGCGCGGCGACCTCGAAATCATTTTTCGCCTGTTGCGGGCGGCCGGTAATCCAGGCTTCTTCGAGCGCCTTCACCGCCTCCGCATTGCGGCCTTGCCGCGCCCGCGCTTCGGCGGCTTTCACCATCCATTGCGGATCGCGGTAGCTCAGCTTGTAAAGCTGCTCGTAATCGGCCACGGCATCATCCAGCCAGTGGAGGCGTTCTTCCAGATCGGCTTTCGACTCATACAAATCCTTCTCTTCTGGCCGCACGCGAATCGCCTTGGCGTAGGCCTCGATGGCCGCCGGATAATCCTCCAGGGCCGTCTCCAGACGAGCCAGCACGATGCTCCAGCGAGCGTCGCGCGGCGAAGCCTCGACCGTCTTGCGATAGAAGGCGAGGAGCTTTTCGCGCTGCCCGTGCGCGCCGGCCGCGAGCGCGGCTTCCTGAGCCGCCGCGGCATCTCCCGGATAAGCGTTGATCAATTCAATGTATTGATCCGCCGCCTCGCTCCAGTTGCCAAGAAGGGTGTCTGCCGCGATTGCTCCGCGGCGCAACTGAGCGATTCGCGCCGTCTTTTCGCCGCGCTCCATGGCGGCAGCCTGAACGGCGGTCAACTCTGCCCGATAAAACTCCGCAAGGCCCGTCTGATCGCCGGAGCGCGCATAGTTGGCGGCCAATGCGCTCTCGGTTTCCGCATCGAGCGGCTTCTGACTGAGCAGCGATTCCAGCAACTTTTTCGAGCGCGGATATTCGCCCAGTTCCGTCAGCTTGCGCGCGGCCTCAAGTTGCAGTTGCCGCTTCAGATCGGGATAGGCAGACTCGGCCGACTCCAGCAGAACAGCAACGGCGCGCGGCTTTTGCTGATGATTCCAGTCGAAGTCGACCGTCGAGCGCACCACGCCGAGCACCTTGGCGTGTTTGCGGTAGATGGACTCGATTTCCGCCAAGGCGGCCGCCGGATTGTGCTGTTCCTCAAGGTTCACGAGTTGATAGCGCAGCTCCAGATTGCGAACCGGGTCGGTGGTGAGCGCGATCTGCCGCGCCAGCGCCTGCTGCTCCACCTCCGGCAAGAGGTGATTGCGCGCGGCCTGTGTGAGCGCGTCGAGCACGTCGAAGGAGTCAGTCTGCGCCACGGCCTGCTTCAGCTCCTGCGCAATCTCCCCGTTGCGATGCTGCGCCGAAAGCACGCTGACGCGCAGCTCGATGGCCGCGCCTGTGGGTGCGGCCTGCTTCAGCAATCCCGCCGTTTCAGCCTCGACCGCGGCGCGCAACTCCGCACGGCGCGCCAGCGTTTCAAGCCGGGCACGGCTCTCCTCGGAGGGCTTTTCGCCGAGCGAACTCGCGACGTATTCCTTGACCGCGCCAGGCAAATCGCCCTGGCTTTCCTCGATTGCTCCCGCCTCGTAGCCAAAGAGCGCGGGCTCCGCCAGCCGTTCTCGGCCCTTGCGCAGTTGGGCCAAAGCGGACGGGAAATCGAAGTAATCCCAAAAGACCGTGGCCGATTGCAAATAGCCGTTGGCTTCACCCGGATGGACCTCCGCCATGCGTGTCCAGAAGGGCGCGGCCTCGGCAAAGCGGCCGCGGTCGGCGTAGATGTCGCCGATCCGCGCCAGCGTATCCAGGTCGTCCGGCCTGGAGCTGAGCAGCCGCTTCTCAATCTCGACGGCCTTGCCGGTATCTTCGGGATGAAAGTAAGCGAGCGAACGATAGAGCGACGAGGCCTGCCGGCCGAGGGCTTCATCGGCGGGATACTCCGCGGCCAGTGCATCGGCCGCGTCCACGCTCTCTTCATAGCGCGATTGCCACAGGCACGACTCCACCCAGAAGCGCTCCGCCGCCGGGTTGGATTTGGCCAGGGCGCTCCAGTCGCCCTTGCCGATCTCCGGAGTCTGTTGGCGCAGCGTCTCCAGCGTCGCATCCAGACGGCCGGTTCTGCTCAGCAGTTCAAACAGTTGATCGCGCAGAGCGGGAGACTCGGACCAGTGTTCCCATAGCAGCTTTTCCGCCTCATCCAACTGCCCATGCCTGCGGTATTGCGCCAGGAGATTGCGCACGAAGGTCAGATCGTGCGGGAAGCGGTCATGAGCATAGAGATCGACTTCCATAGCAAGCCGCGTATCGGGCGCGGGAGCTTCGCTCAGGTACTTTTCCAGTTCGGTTCCCGAGAAGATTCCCGTCACCTTGCGCGAAAGCGCGGAGTAATCCGCATTGCGCCTCTGGCGCAGATAGAAGCGGGCCAGCTTTGCATACCAGCCGGTGCCGAAGCTGGTGTTCTGGAACTGGTCGATGGCCCGCTGGTAGACATCCTCCTCGTGCGCATTCAGGCGGTTCTGTTCCAGGAACTCCGCCAGCTTTTCATAGAGCCCAGGGTCTTGCGGATTGTGGTCCAGTTCTCCGCGCAGAACCACGAGCGCATCGGGCAATCGCTGCATTGCCACCAGCCGCGAAAGATACCGGTCGAGCACGCGTGCATAATCGGCGGAGCGGACCTTTCCCGAGGCCTGTTGAGCGACCGGCTTGCTGTAAGCCGCTCCCTCCGCGCCCAGCGGAACGCCATCCGCCTGGGCTGCAAGCTCCTTCAACAGACTGGCGTAAAGAGCGAACTCCTTATCTGTCTGATTGGTCCGGCTGTAGACATCGGCCACTGCGAGTGCCACTTCTACACGGCGAGCGTCGGCCGGGAATTGCGCCAGAAACGCCGTTCCCTCGCGAATCACCGCATCGTTTTCGCCGTAGGCCGCATAGGCGTCCATCAGCCGCGCGTGCAGTTCCGCCCGCTCCTGCGATTGAGGAAAGCGCCGGTCAATATCCGCCAGCAATTCGGCGGCTTTGGCACGATGAAAGTAAGGCACGGCGAGCTGATCCTGAGTGGAATACTCGCTGGCTGGCTGCTGGGAATTGAAGAAGAGCGAAAGAATGCCGTTGAGATAGCCCGGCCCGCGGTCCATTTTGGCAATGCTTTTGTAGAGCGCAAGATTCCCCCCGCCCAGGCGCAGCGGCTGCTCCGGGGCAGTGAGCAGAATGCGCATCAGCCCGGCGAGACCCTTCAGCTCGGCATCGGGAGTCTGCTTGCTGGCGGCCAGCGCGTAGTAGTAGCGGGCGGCCTCGGGAAAATCCTGCACGCCCTCCAGCAGCCGGCCCAGCGTATAGAGTTCCTCGGCGCTCCAGGCTGCGGCGCGGGCATCCTTGCGCTCGCGGTACTCGGCCAGCACGGCCTTGGCGGCCTCCAGTTGACCCTGCTGCTGGAAAATGTAGAAGAGCTTCGCCGCATCTTTCAGCGCCTCGGCTCCGCCCTCTGGCTGCGCCGCCAGGCTGGCCCGCAGGGCGTCACGAGTCTTGAGCGTTTGGTGGCCGCTGGCCAGCATTTCGCAGTAGCTCTTCACCAACTCCGCCGGCCACAGCGGCTGAAAGCTGTGATCGAAAACAGCCAGCCCATCCCTTGCCGAGCCGCGTCCCGCCGCGACTTCCGCCTCGGCCCGGACCGGGAACAAGGCATCGCTGGGAAGTGCTCGCCGATAGCGGGCAATCAAATACGAGGCCGCGGAAAAATCCTTGCCCGCCAGATCAAAGGCCAGTTCGCGCTCGTAGACGGCGCTTTCCTGGGGATAACGGCGCTCCCATCCGGCATACTCCCGCTCGGCGGCCGCGCGGCCGAGGGCGTAGCGCTCCACCACTTCCAGCGTCCGCTCCCAGGCTTTCCACGAGCGCTCGGACTCAGCCGCCGTCCAGCGCTCCTGCGGACTCGCCGCAGACTGGCCAACCAATTCGAGAGCCGCCAGCTCTTCCTGCGGTTTCAAGCGGCGCTCATAGAAATCCGCCAGGTCAAGATTCGCGGCTGCCTTGTCGCCGGCCCGCTCCGCCCCGCTTTTCCAGTCGCGCTCGGCGGCATCGAAGTCCAGCGCCTGCTCGTCTTCCAGGGCGCGCAGCGAGTAGAGCGCCGCGCTGTTCTGGTTGACGCTGATGAGAGCCGCCAGCGCCGGACGCGTTTCGCGCGGAGAGCGCCGGAAGAGCACCTCTCCTCCGGGCAGCTTCATCATCCGGTAGAGCGCCTTCTCCACGCCCGATCCGGATTCGGCATTCTCCAGCCAGCGGGCGATTCCGTTGCCCGCGCCCAGCAGCAGGCCGGGGCTTTGCCAAACCACCAGCGAAGCCGATGCCGTCAGCGCCGCCGCCGTCAATGCAACCGCGCCCAGGCCGATTCGGAGGCCGGAGGCATGCGCTTCGGCCACGGAGACAAGCTTCTTGGAAATATCGCGCTCAGGGAACCACTTCAATTCGCACCTCCGCGCTGCCCAGGTTGTGCGCCATGTCTTCCGCCGTTACCGCCAGCACATATTCGCCCGAAGGCAAGGCCTTCGGCAGGCTGATCTCGCCCGTACTTGCCCCCTGCTCACGATCCCAGCGCAAACTGACCGGAGCCAGCCCTTCCACGCGCGCGGTCAGCGTTCGCGTGCTCTCCGACGCGCTGACCTTGAGCGGAATCGTCTCGCCCGCGCGGAATCGCTTCCGGTCAAGCCGCACCTTGACCGTGGGCGGAGTCGAGGCAATCACAAAGCTCTTCGACTCGCGATAAACCTGCCCATTCGCATCGCGCAGCACCAGCCGCACCGGATAGCTTCCGTCTTTCATGTCCGTGGGCGCGAGGAAGCGCGTCTGCCATACATCCTCGCCCGGCAGATAGCGCAGCGGCTTTTCCAGGCCGAAGGGAAACAGGGCAATCACCGAAACGATGGCCTTGTCGGTATGCACGCGCAGAACCGGGTCTCCGGGGCGAATGACGCGCGGCCTCAGCAGCGCCCGGGGAGCGGCCAGAAACGAGGTGTAGGGCGTGACGAACTTGTAGCGGCGCGCCAGGCGGATGATCTCGTTGATCGCGGCTTCGGTTTCGCCGTCGCGTTCGATCTGGTCGAGCAATGCCTGCACTCGCGCTCCGGCCCAAAGGCGAGGCAACTGATCGTGTTCCAGAGCCAACGCCGGGAAATCGGCCTTGCCTTCCGCTTTCAGCGCGTGCCCATCCTGCTGGCCGTCCACGCTGAAGCTCACACTTTTCTGCGGCTTCGTATACTGGCCCACCCAGCGCGCCTCGCCGCCGTCAAAGACCGCGTCTTCCAGCGCATAGACCTTGTCCACGGCAGCCTGCGGAGCCACCATCAGCCGCAGATCCCCAATTGGAGTCCGTCCCACCTTGCCGAGAAAAGCAGTCAGTTTGAAGTCCACCGGCTCGGTGGAGAGCACCTGTTCCATGACGCCGCCGTTGCGGCTCAACATGCGCAGCAGGGGCAGATTCGCATCATCGCCTACGGCGAAGACATCGGTCTTCGGCCGGCGGGAGGCGGGAATCTGCTTCCACTTTGCCGCGTACCAGCTCGCCAGTTTGCCGCTCTGGATAACGCCGCGCGTCGCTTCGCCATCAGTCAAGAGAACCAGCGCCGCGCCCGGCGTATCCCCGCCGCTGAACTGATTCAGCCCGGCATCCAGCGCCTTCTGCAAATCGGTTCCGCCGCGCAGATGACTCTGGCGCAGCCAGTTCATCGCCGCCGTTACCTGGGTGAGCTCCGCCCTTACCGGAGCGGGTTTGAAGCTCTCGACCCTCGTGTTGTAGAGCAGCAGATTAAAGTTGTCCTGCGGTCCGAGGCTTTCCAGCAGCCTGGCCGCGGCCGCATAACTGCGCTCCAGCTTTTCCCACTGCATGGAAAGCGAAGTATCCATCAATACAACTATGGTGCGGCCACCCTTCCCGCCGGCGGGGCTGGCAGCCTGCGGCGCGGAGAGTTGCGCCAGAGCCTCAAAGAAGCCCGGCTCTGCGGAGGGCTTCAGCTTCGGGTTGGACGGCGCAGTTCCAGGGTCAATTCCAGCGCCGACCGTGATGGCCGGATTGGGATCGCGGAAGGCAATCACTTCCAGAGCGTTGCCCGGCTCGTTGATTGTCCATGAAGTGGCAAAGTCCTCGGAGAGGTTAATGTTCGCGGCATCGACCGAGCCCCGGACTGTGTGCTCGTCCTGCTGATCGATATGGAAGGGAAGTTGATGGCCCTGAAGAACGAAATTCTTCAGCCGCCCGGCGGAGTGGAGCTGGAAGTGAATGGTGAGCTTCTGCACCGTATGTCCGGTGTAAGCGTCCGGCTTGAGCGGCAGCAGGAAGTAACTCTTGCGCGCCGCGACGGGAATGTGTTCGTGATATTCGATCTCCAGCCGCTTGGTTCCATAAGCCGGGATGGGAACGATGTGCGCGCTGAAGATCGAGTTGCGCCGCGCGTCGTCCTCGGTGCGCTCGCCCTGCTCCAGCAGGCCGGGATCGATGGCCTGGCTCTTCAACTGCTGATAAATTGCCTTGGCCCGCTTGCGTTCCAGGATGACGGCGGGAATGCGCACCGGGCCGTCCCAAACGGCAAAGTCGGAGACCGTGGTGCCGCCGGGCAGGGCAAAGAGATAGTTGCCCTCTTGCGGGCTGGCAGTATGGTTGGTGAAGACCTGCCGCACCCAGACGCGGGCGTCGCCGTTGTCGATGGCGATCTCCACCTCCATCGAGGTCAGCGACAGAATCGCCGGATCGGGCGCCTGTTTGTCCAGTGGAACCAGCACGCCGCTGTCCGCAGCTGCCGCCATCGGCATCACGAGCAACAGCGCCAACAACCAACCGCTTCGTCTCATCGCGTTCCTCTTTGCGGCAAGGATGAACTGCTACCTACTCACGACCCGCTCACGTTGCTAACTCCGCTTCACAGCTTGTCTTCGGAAATCTTCACCAGCCCGTTTTCCGTGCCCACGTAAACCACTCCATTGCGGATGGCCAGAGCCGTCACATTCAACGAGGGCAACCCCGCGGTGATTGTCTTCCATCGCATCCCCGTGGCGTCACCAACCAGCAATCCCCCTCCCAGCGTTCCAGCCAGAACGATTCTTCCGTCGGCTGCCATCGCCGCCGGGTTCACCACAACGCCCTGGCGCGTAGCCTCGGTCGGCGTCACGCTGCCGTCTGCCGCCAGGCGCAGCACGCCCGCGCCATAAGTGCCCACCAGCCACTCGTTGCCCACCTGGGCCAGCGCGGTAATCCAGTTATGCTTCAGGCCGGAGGTGGCCGTGGTCAGATTCCTGCGCACCGAGTCGCCGGTCAGCAGCGAAAGCCCGCCCAGCGTTCCGGCCACGAGCTGGTTTCCACTGGCGCCCAGCGCATAGACATGGTTGTTGACCAGCCCTTGAAAGGCATAAATGCTGTGCGCGCCGCTGGCATCCAAAAACGTGATTCCCGCCGGAGTGGCCAGGGCCATGCCGTCGCCGTAGAGGGCCACGTCGGTCACGTGATTGGCAATCAACCCGGCTTCGCGCTCCAGAACCTGCTTCTGCCGGCCGTCGCGGTCGAACATCACCAGGCCATTGGCCGTGGCCACGGCAACCGCGCCGTGCCGTGCGTCCTCCACAATCCGGTTCACGCAGAAGACATGCTCATTCTCGACGTGCTCCACTTCGCCGCCCGCGGCAGGCAGAATATCCAGCCCGCGATCGAAATAGCCCACCCAGAGCCGCCCATCCGCGGCCACCAGCAGCGCGGAGATGTCCCGGTCGGTCAGTTGCGCGCCGCCGCCGCCCAGAATGCGGCGCCACTGCCCATCGGCCTCCTGGCGCAGCAGCCCGCTGGAGGCCAGCGCATAACGGCTTCCTGCCGCAGTGAGAAACTGCTCGACGGTCACTGGTGCGGGCCGGTCGCTCAGGGCTTTTGCCGGGCCATGAACGCCATCGGCGGCAGCGCTGGGTGCCCCATCCTTTCCGCGTCCTTTGCGGAAAGGGTGGGAATCAACAGCGTCAGCGCCAGTCAGAGCCATAATAGGCCTTCTGGCGTTGGTGTCGTTTTCGGGCCCGGAGAGCGGGACGCGCATCATCCCGGCTTCCATCTGCCCCACCAGCAGCGAGTCTCCATCGACCAGCAGCGCGTGGGCGTATCTGCCCCTGGCCAGCACGCGCGCAATCTTTCCCTCGCGCACCTCGGCCACGCCCATCGGGGTGCCCACGTAGGCGCGCCCCTCGGCCAGGGCAATCTGCTCGACGCGCCGGTCGGGCAGTCCCTGCTCTTCGCCAATGCGCTCGGTTTGCCCGCCATGCCAGTGCAGCAGGCCGTCGTTCAGGGTGCCCACCCATAGTTCGGCTTCCGTACCGGCCAGCGCGGTGACATAAACATTGTCCGTTGTCGTGTGGAATCTCTTCAGGGTCTTGCCGTCATAAATCAGCAGGCCCAGTTTGGCGGTGCCCATCAGCAATCGCCCGGAGGCCAGCGGCAGCACGCAGGTAACGGCCCGCGCCTCATCCTGACGGGCGCGAATCTGCCGGAAGCTCTGGCCATCGAAGGTCAGAAATCCCTTGCCGAGGGTGGCGATCAGCAGCTCCGGCTGGCGCGCGCCATTCGGCATGCCCACAGCCATCTGCCCCAAAGGCGCCGCGGGCAGATCCATCCCCGCGCGATAAATGTGTTCCAGCGTTCCGTCGGCCGCGTAAGCGTAAAGACCCGCCGGACCGGCCAGATAGATGCTTCCCTGAAACAAGGCTGCGCTTTTGAAAACTGCCGGAGCCCAGATTCCTTCAAAGCCTGGATTGGGCTGCGCGCCCAGCGTTCGCTCTTCAACGTCGAAACGGTCCCGTTGCGATGCGTCGCGATTGGCGCCTGTCAGCGCGCGCTCTACGCGCCAGATTACGAGTCCGGAAACCACCAGGCACAAAGACGCCGCCGCGATTGCAACAATCGTGACAGACCTTCGTTGAAGTTTCATGGCGGATTCTCTATGCGAGGCTGAATCGGACTGACAATATCGCAAAAGCCTGCCAAACGCAAATGATTTTTGGCCGCCTGTCATCAGACGAAATCCGCAATAACTTTGCAGGAATCGGAATCGAAGCGAACGGTCATTCTCCATTGCGATACCATGAGAAAATCAGCGAGGCGACAACAATGCACAAGACAATGAGATTCCTGATGGGGGCGGCGATGGCGGCCGCTCTGGCCTGGACGGCGGCGGCGCAGCAGCCCGCGCCCACAAAAGTCATCGGCTTCATGACCGATTTCGGTGTCAAGGACGATGCGGTGGGCATCTGCAAGGCAGTAATGGAGGGGATTGCGCCCGGCGTGCGCGTCCTCGACATCACGCACCAGTCGGAGCCTTACAACATCGCCATGGGGGCGCGCTTCCTGGCCGGCTCGGCGCCGTACTTCCCCAAGGACGCGGTCTTTGTGGTGGTCATCGATCCCGGCGTGGGCTCCATGCGCAAGGCCATCATCGCCAAATCCAAAGCGGGCCAATTCTTCGTCGTGCCCGACAACGGCCTGCTCACGCTCGTTGCTGACCGCGACGGTATCGCGGAAGCCCATGAGATCACCAACCCTGCGTGGATGATCGGCTCCGGCATCTCTTCGACCTTCCATGGCCGCGACATTTTTTCGCCCGCCGGCGCGCACCTGGCCCGCGGCGACGACTTCCGCCAAGCCGGCCCCGCGCTCGACGTGGCGAAGCTGGTCCGCCTCGACCTGAAGAACGCAACTGTCGATGAGAAGGGGCTGCACGGCGAGGTCATCGCCACCGACGGGCCCTTCGGCAGCCTGGTTTTCAATGTGCCCGCGGAGACCTTCGCCCGGCTCGGCTACAAACTCGGCGACCAGGTGCCTGTCACCTTCGCAGGCAAGAGCTACGCTTTCCCGTTCGTGAAGACCTTCAGCGACGTGCCGGTGGGCAAGGAACTGTTCTACATCGACTCGCGCGGCCGCCTGGGCCTGGCCATCAACCGGGGGGATTTTTCCGCAGTCTACAAGTTGGGCGCGGGCGCGGAGCTGACGATTCCGAAGAAATAGCAGGAGATTTGCGGATTATTTGAATAAGGGCGTCCCAGGCCTCGTTTTTTGAGGCCTGGGAGAGCACCAATCGCAATCGTATATCCCAACCTAAAATCCGGTTTCAGCGGATAATCTCGAAGCGCTCCCAGGGGCAGTTGCAGACCGGGCAGCGCTCGTGTTCCTCTTCGGTTTCCGAGGTATAGCCGCAGACCGGGCAGATGTAAAAGTCGCGCGCCTCGCCGATCCACGAATCTTTTTTTCCCGCCGCCAGCAGGGCAATTGCCTCGCTGAAGAGGCGGGCATGGGTCTTTTCTGCTTCCAAAGCTCCGTTGAAGGTGCGGATGGCGGCCGTGTTCTTCCGCTCCGTGGCCTCCGCCAGGAAGCCGGGATACATGGATGCAACCTCGTGATTCTCGCCGTTGAGAGCTGTCTTCAGGTTTTCGAGGGTGCTCTTGACCTCCGCGATCTGAATCTCGCACTCCGCGTGGCCGCCCAGCATATTGATGACGCGGGCGTGGTTGGCGGCGTGAATCTGCTCGGCGCGCGCCGCGGCGCGGAAGAGGCTGGCGGCGCCGAGCAACTCGTCTTCATCGGCCTTTACGGCAAAGGCAGTGTACCTGGCGTGCGCATTCGACTCGCCATCAAAGGCGGCCATCAGGTTCTGAACGGTGATTGCATTTGCCTCGGCAATTTCTGACATGAGAAATCCTCCCAAAACTCCGTTCCAGAGCCTACGAGCGGCAGAAGAGGCTCCGCTGTGATGCCGGTTACACTCGGTTGAGAGGCCGAAAGCGGCTTTACAGACCGCGGAAAAACTCAATACGGAGGGAGGCGGGGGTTTCAACCCACGCATAAAGCCAGCAGAATCAAAGCGGGCTTCAGCCCCGGAGGGACATCTTCCGTCAATTTCGCCAGAAATAAAAGTTTTTCCGCAGCCCGTGAAGTCGGCAAGCCGGAGGAGGGCCTTGAGAGCAAACGGAGCAAACCGGTTCCGTTTGCGGCGATCTGGCTTGCAATCGGCCGCCTGATGCCTTGCATTCGCGGTCACATTCGGCCGAATGCGCCCGCTTTATAATGGAAATGAACTAAAGAATCGTTTTTGTAGCAGGGTGTGCAGTGGCAGTAGACAGGCCATCGGCTGAATCTCTGTTGATTTTCTGGGTGGCAGCCAAGTTTCACGGCTGCTCCCAACGAAGGACAGTATCTGCATGTTGGCGCCGCGGGCACACCGTACCCACAAAGACAAGTTCTCCAACGGCCTTTCCGGCGCTGCAAGACGCGATGGAACGGATGAGACTTTTATCCTTAACCCAACCAAACAAAGGAGCGCAACTCCAGATGCACACACACGAAATTGAACAGATGTGCGTAGTTGCCAAGGGGCCGAAACACGGCCCGGCACCTATTCCACAAGAAGGCCAGTGGACCAAGGTCAAGGAAGTGACCGACGTATCAGGCCTGACCCACGGTGTAGGTTGGTGTGCACCCCAGCAGGGGGCATGCAAGCTTACGTTGAACGTCAAAAAAGGCATCATCGAGGAAGCGCTGGTCGAAACGATCGGCTGCACCGGAATGACGCATTCCGCCGCGATGGCCGCTGAGATTCTGCCCGGCAAGACCATCCTTGAAGCGTTGAATACCGATCTGGTTTGCGATGCGATCAACGTGGCGATGCGCGAGCTGTTCCTGCAGATCGTCTACGGCCGCACCCAGACTGCATTTTCCGAGGGCGGACTGCCCATCGGCGCCGGCCTCGAAGACCTGGGCAAGGGCCTGTGCAGCGTGACCGGAACCATGTACGGCACCAGCGAAAAGGGCGCGCGCTATCTGCAACTGGCCGAGGGCTACGTGACCGAACTGGCGCTCGATGAGGATAACGAGATCATCGGTTACAAGTTCGTCAAGCTCGGACCCATGATGGACTCGATTGCCAAGGGAGTGGATGCACAGACCGCGCTGACCAAGGCAACCGGCACCTATGGCCGTTTTGCGGACGCCGTCAAAACCATCAACCCCCGCAAGGAATAAGGAGAAGATCATGGCTTTATTTGAAGGATACGAAAGACGAATTGCGCAGATCGACTCCTTTCTTGCCGCAAACGGCATTGAATCGCTCGAAAAAGCCGAGAAGATCTGCCTGGACAAGGGTGTTGACGTACGCAAGATCGTGAAGTCCATCCAGCCCATTGCTTTTGAGAATGCTGGCTGGGCCTATCTGCTTGGCGCGGCCGCCGCCATCACCAAGAAACAGACCGTGGCCGCGGAAATTGCCGAAACCCTCGGCACCGGCCTGCAGGCTTTCTGCATTCCCGGCTCCGTTGCCGACGACCGCAAGGTTGGCATCGGCCATGGCAATCTGGCCGCCATGCTGCTGCGCGAAGAGACCGGCTGCTTCGCTTTCTGCGCCGGTCACGAATCCTTTGCCGCCGCCGAAGGCGCCATCGGCCTCGCCCGCTCCGCCAACAATGCCCGCAAGTCTCCCTTGCGCGTCATTCTCAACGGCCTGGGCAAGGATGCGGCGATGATTATTTCGCGCGTCAACGGATTTACCTATGTCCAGACCGAGTTCGACTACAAGACCAGCAAGCTGAAAGTCGTTCGGGAAAAGGCATATTCCAAGGGCGAGCGCGCAGCCGTTCGCTGCTACGGCGCCGACGATGTGCGTGAAGGCGTGGCCATCATGCAGCTTGAGAACGTCGATGTGGCCATCACCGGCAACTCGACCAACCCCACCCGCTTCCAGCATCCGGTCATGGCAATCTACAAGAAGGAGCGCTTGCTTGAGGGCAAGAAATTCTTCTCGGTTGCTTCCGGCGGAGGCACGGGCAGAACGCTTCATCCCGACAACATGGGCGCTGGTCCTGCCTCCTATGGCATGACCGACACCATGGGCCGGATGCACTCGGATGCCCAGTTTGCCGGATCGTCTTCCGTGCCCGCGCACGTGGAGATGATGGGCCTGATCGGCATGGGCAACAACCCGATGGTCGGCGCTTCGGTCGCGGTTGCCGTTGCCGTTGAAACCGCGATGAAGCAGTAGGTCTTTCACAGCTTGAAGTTATAACAACGATGGGTGCCCCAGGTCCCGATTTTGGGACCTGGGAGACCACGAACCTGTAGGTACTTGCTTGGTTCAAGGTTGCCGGTCGCTGCAAGAGCAGGTAGCGCTGGCCTCCTGGCCGGCTGTTGCGTGGACCTCCCGGTCCACGCCGCATTCTATCCCAATAGGAAAAACGCTCAAGGAAAGCTCCACCAGAAAACAAGAAGGCCGTCCCCTCGAGGACGGCCTTCTTTGCATCAACCCTGCACTTCGCCTACCGCGCCTCATTCCGGGCTTCGGCCTTCTGCGTCAGCACCTTGTGAACATTGTCTTCCAGGGCCTGGGCTTCGGGCAGATAGTTCAGCGCCTTCTGAATCTCCGGGTCCCAGTCAGCCCGTGTGCGCATCCCTTGCATCTGGCCAAACTGAATCGTGAGGATCTTGTCCTTGATGCTGATCTTCAACCAGTCCATCACGCCATTCAGATCGGCCTCAGTCCAGGGAATGTCCTGGCTGGTGAGGTATTTTTTGAAATCCGCCAGCACCGCGGCGTCCACCTGGAAGTTTCTGTCCACGGTGCGGTTGGCTAAATAAACCGGGGCGAAGTGAAAGAAGACATCCTTATAGAGCAGCGTGTCCTGGAAGTGGTTGCTCTTGGGGCTTTCAATCTTCTCATCCGGCGTGATGCCGCCGCCGCCGTAAACCGTGCGCCCCGCGTCGGTCAGCTTGACCTCGCGGCTGGCGGTGTCGGCCGGCGCCGTGCCGCCGTGGTTGTAATAGTCGTAGAGCGAGACGCCTGCGTAGTTGCGCTGGATGAGGCGGCCGGAGGGCGTGTAGTAGTGGTAGGTGGTCAGCGCCAGGCCGGTATTCTCGCTGAGGTTGTAGACGGTCTGCACCAGGCCTTTCCCAAATGTGGTTTCGCCCACGATGAGGGCGCGGTCATGGTCCTGAAGCGCGCCGCTGACGATCTCGGCCGCCGAGGCCGTGCCGCGATTGACCAGTACGACGATGGGGAAAGTCTTGCCGCCGTTGCCGTGCGTGGCCGTGTAAACCTGGTCGGGGAAGGCGCGCCCGCGCTGGCTAACGATGCCCTGTCCCTTGGCCAGCAGATGGTCGCAAACCTCGACCGCCTGGCTGAGCAGGCCGCCGGGATTGCCGCGCAGATCGAAGACCAGCCCTCTCAGGTTGCCGAAGCCGTCAACGGCCTTGGCGACATCCGCGGCGGTATCCTCCTGAAACTGCGTCAGGTGAATGTAGCCCACGCCGGGACGAATTTCGTACGCCAGGTCCACGGAGGGGTGGGGAATCTCGTCGCGCACCAGATCGAAGACCAGCGGCTTGGGCTGGCCCTCGCGGATCATCGTCGCCTCGACATGGGTGCCCTTGGGCCCCTTCAGCGCTTTGGCCACCTGATCGGAAGAGTTCAAGCCGCCGGGAATCTTGCCGTCCACGCTGACCGGCTTGCCGTCCACGGCGAAAATGATGTCGCCGGGATGAATGCCAGCCTTGAACGAGGGCGTCCCTTCGAAGGGATACACAACATATATCTTGTTGTTCTGCTGCTGGATGGTCATGCCCACGCCGTAGTACCGGCCGTGCTGCTCCTCGCGCATCCGGGCATAGGCCTTGGGGTCGTAGAAGCTGGAGTGCGGGTCCAGCACGCGCAACATCCCTGGGATCGCTCCGTCGTAGATGACGGTGTCAGCCTTCTCGCCGTTGATGGGCTCGGCGTAGTTCTGCTCCACCAGGGCGTAGACATTGGTGAAGGACTTCAGGCTGTCGCGAAGCTGGCTTTCGTCGGCCGAGGACTCGGCCCCGACCTTGCGCTGCAGGAAGGTGCCCGCAACTGCGCAGACGGCAAAGAAGAGAACCACGGTAAACAGGGCGCGTCGGGCGCGGGGCGTCATAGGCTGAACAAACCTCCGGATGGCGGGCGCAACATGCGTTCCGTGCGGATTCCCAGCTTCGCGAGTCCAAATCCACTGCCAAAACGTGGACTGTGCCTCGATAAAAATTAACCTTGCCCGGTTGCGGCAAGGCTAAGAACTTTGGAAAACCACTCGATTGCGCTGCGTGGTGCCACCTTGGCTGAAGTATATCACCGCTTGATTTGACGGCCACCGGGCCATTCCGGTAGCCGTGGCCGCTGCTTGCCGGCCGCGAGACGCCACTCCCACGGGATCTCTTCGCCCATATATCTGGCTGAATTCAAGCCGAATCGTCTTCTGAACCGCCTTGCCGCTCCCCAGGCATTTACAATAACGTCTATGCAACAGGTGGCGAATCATAGCCGCCCGCCATGTTCTGACACCTATGACTCTTCGACTCATTCGCACTCCCGCGGCTTTCGTGTTCGGCACGCTGCTGCTTGCAACCTCCGTTCTGGCGCAAACGCATTCCACCGCGCCGGAGAGCCCTTATGGCGGCGCCACGGTCGAGGAGATCATCGCCCGCGTCAATGATCAGATCATCACGCGCTCGGACTACGACCGCGCCATGACTGAACTGGATAACGAGGCGCGCCAGCACGGCGCCACGATGCAGGCTATTTCCGCGGCCCACAAAGACTTGCTCCGCAACCTTATCGATCAGCAGCTCTGGCTCTCCAAAGGCAAGGAATTGGATATCACGGGCGAGACGGATCTGGTCAAGCGGCTGGACGAGATCCGCAAGCAGAACAACCTCGAGACTATGGAAGACCTGGAAAAGGCCGCCAAGGAGCAGGGCATCTCGTTTGAGGATTTCAAGGCCAACATTCGCAACAACATCATCACGCAAGAGGTGATGCGGGACCAGGTTGGCAGGAAAGCTCAGTTCACTCCCGGCGAAGCTGAGCGCTATTTCGAGGAACACAAGCAAGACTACGCGCAGGAAGAAAGCGTCACTCTGGCCGAGATACTCGTCTCCACCAGCACTGCCGCTGCTTCTACGGCGGAACAAGGCAGCGCACAGCCGGACGATCCGGCAAAGCTGGCCGCCGCCAAGGCCAAGGCCGGCGATCTGGAAGCCAAGCTCCGCGCGGGTGGCGACTTCGCCCAACTGGCGCGCACCTTCAGCGACGGGCCGACAGCCGCCGAGGGGGGCGATCTGGGGCAGTTCCAGCGTGGCAAGCTGGCCAAGGTTCTGGAGGATGCGACCTTCGCGCTCAAGACCGGCCAGTTTACCGAGCCGATTCGCACCAAGCAGGGCTATGTCATCCTGAAGGTCGTGCAGCACATCTCTGGTGGCATTCCGGCATACAAGAATGTTGAGTCACAGGTCGAAGAGAACTTCTATATGCTCCGGATGGAGCCGGCCATGCGCGAATACCTGACCACCATGCGCGAGCAGGCCTACATCGACATCAAGCCGGGCTATACCGACTCTGGCGCCAGCGCCAAGCAGACCAAGCCGATTTACAGCGCGTATGCGCCGCCCACGCCCAAGAAAAAGAAGAAGGTGGAGCGCACTCGCTTCCGCGAGAGCACACGCAACTTCCGGCAGAAGACGCAGTCCGCTTCAGCAGCCGCGCCGGTTGCCGCGCCGCCCAAGAAGGGTAAAAAGAATGCGAGCGCCGATCTGGCCTCAATGAAGCCTGGGAAGAAGGAAAAAATTCGTTATGGCCACGCGCCGACCCAGACCCTGCCAAATGCGCCAGCGACTCAGATCGAGGATGCGGGAGCGGGGCCGCAGACGGCCAGTTCCACTCCGGAGCCGGTGAATCCGCTGGAGACCAAGGCGAGGCCAACGGAGAAGACCCGCTATAGCGCGCGCGCAAAAGCCGAGAAGACCGCCAAGACCAAAACCCGTGGACCGAAGACGGACACTTTCGCACCAGCCGCGCCTGACGCCGCCGAGGTTGCCGACCGCCAGACGCAGGCCGGTCCCCTGGGCCTGGCAGGCGATACCTCCAAGAAGAAAAAGCATAAGTCAACCACCACCGGCGACAAAACCCGCCTGACCGACAAGAAGAAGTCCGAAACTCCGACGCAGCAGCCTTCAGGCGACGTGCCTCTGGGTCCAGCTCCGCAAACACAGACGCCTGCGCCGGCTCTCCAGCCACAGCAATAGCGTCTTCTGCCAAAAGGGGCGCGGCCTTGGCCGCGCCCCTTTTTCATTTTCGCTTTCTTCTTCGCACAGCGTCTTCACAGTTCTTTATTCTGCCTTCAATGCTGGGTGCTCCATCCTTGCGACGTACTTGTTTTTGTCGCAAGGGTGGGAAACCACAAACCCCAACCTGCCCAACTCGCCGGTTCTCCCATATCCCGATTCCGCGCCCCAGAGAAATTCCGGCATTACTCCAGGTAGGACGAGACCACCGCCATGGCGGAGATGGCCGCGGTCTCGGCGCGCAGAATGCGCGGACCGAGCGACGCGGCGCGCCAGCCGTTGGCGTCGAACAGCGCCTCTTCCTCCGGAGCCCATCCGCCCTCGGGACCGATGGCAATTTCCAGTGTGGGCATATCCGTTTCGGCCGCGTCCTGGGCTTCATCCAGCGCATGGCGCAGGGTAGTGGTGCGCTCCTGCTCCGCCAGTACGATGCGCACAGCATCGGAAGCCGCGCGCACGCGCGCCGGAAGCGAAACTGGATCGGAAACCAGCGGCACGTCGGAGCGCCGCGACTGCTGCGCCGCTTCATGCACAATGCGCCGCCATCGCTCGACCCGCGCCAGGGCCGCCTCGGCCAGATGCTTTTCCGTCCGCCGCGCAATCACCGGAGCTATCGCCGCAACTCCCAGCTCGGTGGCTTTCTCAATGGCCCACTCCATGTGGTCGAACTTGTAGATGGCGAGCACCAGCGTAAGCGGCAGCGCCGACTCGGCCTCCAGTTCAGACATAAGGTTGAAGCGAACTTCATTCAGGCTGACCGCGGCGACCTGCGCGCGAAAGACGTGGCCGCCGGCCACCACATCGGCTTCCATGCCCGGCTGCGCGCGCAACACGCGAGTCAGATGTCCGGCTTGCGCGCCCACGATCGTTGCAGTGGCTTCATCCCAGTTCTCGGCAATCCAGCGGCGGCGTGTCATCGATTCCTCCCAGCCTTGCTTGCGCCTATCAGTGTAATCCTTTCGCCAAAAACACCGCGGGGGAACGCTTGAAGCGTTCCCCCGCGGTATTGCCTTTTTGTTGGAGATGCAGCTACTTCTTCTTCGCGACCTTCTTGGCCGCCTTCTTTGCAGGTGCCTTCTTGGCTGCTTTTTTGGTTGCCATTTTCCTATTCTCCCTTTCGACAATTTTGGTATCGTTCCTGCAAACAATATTGCAGTTGAAGAATGTATAGATTCCCTTATCACAAGTGTCAAGAGAAAAACGTAGTAGTGGTGGAAAAATAGACAACAATTATTTCAGACGCGGCTTCGATTTTTATTGCATCGATTCAGATCACGCGCTTCAACCTGAGCAGCGCAAGCGGCAGAACGGCGATCAAACCTGCGCGAAGAGGCCGGCGCGCACGCTGTGGCGATGAAGCGCCAACAGGCTGAAGAGCACGCTGGAGACAGCAAGCAAATCAGTGTTGCGCGCGCAATTGTTTCCTTTGCAGCAAAATATTGCCGCTGTGCCTTTGGTTGCGATTCGATCAAATCATTCTCTAATGTTCGCTGCGGCTCACTTTTCGCCAGCATGGCGGCGCACAGCAAACTGACTCTGCCAGAACGAAAAACAAGCGCGGAGCGGGCCTACTGTGGCAACCTAGAAGTTTGGAGGCCTTTCCCCAATGTCTGATCAAAGTCCATCTTTGGTTTCCGCATCGCAAGAGTTTCACGCCTGGGAGGCAGGCGGAGCCGCATCAGCCGAAGCGCTGACCGCCTGGGTCAGTGCGCGCATGGAAGCGCACGAGGGGGCATTGGCCGCCCTGCTTGCCGTCGAAGGGCAACGCACGCCTGAGAACTCGCTGCGCCTTTTCGATGCGGCCATCGAGCAGCTCAGCCTGGCCGGCGAGCAGGCCGGCGTGCTCAATTCCGTCGCCGCCGACAAGGCCGTCCGCGATCAGGCGCAGCTTGAAGCGCAGCGCGTGGCGCAGGCCGCCAGCGCTCTCAGCCTGAACCGCCAGGTCTACGAGGCTTTGGTGGCAATCAATCTGGACGGCGCTAGCGCGGCCACAAAGCACTACGTCGAGCGCACGCTGCTCGGCTACCGGCTGGCCGGCGTAGACAAGGACGAGGCCACGCGCGCGCTGCTGCAATCGCTCAACGAACAAGCCACGCACCTCTCGCTCCAATTCAGCCGCAACATTCAGGAGGGCGCCAAAACAGTTGAGGCCACGGTCGACGAGCTCGAAGGCCTGCCCAGCGACTACCTTGTCCGTCACCCGGCGGATGCCGATGGCCGCGTGACGCTATCGACCGACCAGCCCGACATGCAGCCGGTGTTGACCTATGCCAGCAGCGCCGCGCTGCGCGAGCGCATGTTCCTCGCCTACAACACCCGCGCCTATCCGGCCAACCGTCAGATACTTCTTGACCTGCTGGCCACTCGCCAGCAGATCGCCAGGACACTCGGTTTTCGCAGTTGGGCTGATCTGGCCACAGCCGATCAGATGATGGGCTCGGCGGCGAACGTGCGCGTCTTCCTGGCCAAACTGAACGACGCCAGCAACGACGGCGCCAGCCGCGAACACAAGTTGATTCTCGACTTCACCCGCAAGCGCCAGCCTGGGATGGATGAGATCGGCATCGCCAGCCGCGGCTACTGGTACGAGCAGTTCCGCCGCGCGGCCTTCGACTTCGATTCGCAATCCGTGCGCCCTTATTTCCCTTATGCGCAGGTAGAGGCGGGCGTGCTTGGAACCGCCGCGCGTCTCTTCAAGCTCGAGTTCCGCCCCTCGACCGCTCCCGCATGGCACATAGACGTTTCGGTCTTCGAAGTCTATGACGGCGGCAGGCTTGTGGGCCGCTTCTATCTCGACATGCATCCCCGCGAAGGCAAGGACAAATGGTTCTCCGCCGCGCCCCTGGTCACCGGCGTGCGCGGCCAGGCTCTGCCAGAGGCCGCGCTTATCTGCAACTTCCCCGGCGGCAAGTCAGGCGACCCCGGCCTTCTGCAATACAACGATGTGGTCACCTTTTTCCACGAGTTCGGCCACCTGATGCATGCCATCCTCGGCGGTCACACCGAGTGGGCGGGCATCTCCGGCTTTGCCACCGAGGGCGATTTCATTGAAGTGCCTTCGCAGATGCTGGAAGAGTTTTTCCGCGACGAAAAGCTGCTGCAGGCCTTCGCCAGGCACTATCAAACGTGCGAAATCCTGTCTTCCGAAATCATCCGCAAGATGAAGCTGGCCGGCGCCTTTGGACGCGCCGACTGGGTGCGCGCGCAGCTTTACTACACCACGCTCTCGCTCGATCTGCATGACCAGGACCCGGCCGGCATCGACCTGGACATCACGGCCCGGCGGCTCTACGAGAGCCTGCAGCCCTGGACCTGGCTTGAAGGCAATCGCATGTACGCCAGCTTCGGCCATCTGACCGGCTACTCCTCGAACTACTACACCTACGCCTTCGACAAGGTCATCGCGCTGGACTTCTTCGCGCAGTTCGATTCCAGGGATCTACTGGGTTGCGACACCGGCAACCGCTACCGCAAGACGGTGCTCGAACAGGGCGGAAGCAAGCCGGGCCGCGAGATGGTGCGCGACTTTCTGGGCCGCGACGAGGAGTTTGCCGCATTCAGCCAATGGCTGAACGAGGAGTTTGAGGACGGGTCCCTGACCGCGTGAACTCGCATCAGCGATGGTTCTCCGCGGACATATCTTCGTTCGTGGAATTGAGATCCCGATTCTGAGACCTGGGAATGCACGAACTCAACGCGCGAAATGATGCGGAACTTACGGCTGCTCCTGAACCTTCACGACCAGGCAGGCGATGGGTTTTTCGCCGCTGACCAGCATCTGATGCGGAACGCCCGCCGGAACGTGCGCCACATCGCCCGCCCGCAACTGCTGCCGTATGCCGCCTTCCACAGACGAGCCCCGCATCTCTCCCGGTCCAACGCTTTTAGCGCCAGCAACTGTGCCGCCGGTCACCAGCGTCGCGCGGCCTTCCAGCACGTAGAAGATATCGGCGAAGTTCTGATGCACTTCGGCTTCGCCGTCGCGGCTGCGATAGGAAAGCATGGCGCAATGCTGCGGATATTCCTTCAGCGTCTCGCCGGCCGAGCCGTTTCCGTGCTTCGCCAGCTTGCTCAGATAGGCCGCCCGTTCCAGCAGCAGAGCCGAGCTCCAATGATCCACCGGGTTCCGCGGGCCAGCCGGTTGAGGCGGCGGAACAACTTCCTTATCCGCTGGAAGAACTTCCTTCAGAATCTTTGCCGAGAATGAGTCCATTGCTTTCCCAGTTTAAGGCCAGATGCCGCACGTTCGCTGGAGGCAAGGGCGATGGTAGGCGGAATTGTTCCCGGCATCATTCGCCGGCAGGCTCATCCTCTTTGGAACTCGCCTCTGCCTGGGCGGCCAGTTCTTCGTCGGAAACCCCCGAGTGAAGAATGGCCTGAGCCTCTGTGAGAAGCTGCGCCGGAACGAAGAGCCGCAGCCCGCCATGCGCGCCGCCTATGTTGTTGTGGGTATACTCATCCGCCAAAAATGTGGGGATGCCCTCGGAACTGAGGAGCGCGCGCGCCATATCCGCTTCAAATGCAAGATCAAAAGCTGCGGCTACCACTATTTCCGGAGAACCAGCGGCATGGTCCGAGGAAAGGGTATCGATACGTGTCTCCGAAGCTCCCTGCACAAGCGCCTTATCGTTGTAGTGACGCGACGCAACATCCAGACCAACCTGGTTGAACGCGGCGAGCTTTGCCCTCTTTCTCCGCAGAAGGATAAGCGCCTCCAGGAGCGTGGCAATCAGCGCAACCCAAATCCATAAGGGCATGATCGATGGCCTCCGTATCAAGCGAAAGGGCGTCCATCTTCACGGACGCCCTTCTTGCCTGCCTTTGCGATCAGAGCGTTCGTTAGAAATCCAGCCGCAGCGACATCTGCAGCTGGCGCGGGCTGCCGATGGTGTGCGTCGTGATGCCCAGGCCCGCCGGGCAGTTATAGAACGAACTGTTGGTTTGCTCGCCCAGAGCATTGCATCCGGTGGGCGCCACAGTGGTCCCCTGGGTTGGATAGTTGTTGTAGTCCATATTCTGCGTGACGTTGTCTCCGGTCACGTCGAAGCTGGTGGTATTGGTCACGTTGAAGACATCCAGCGTGTAGCGCAGCTTGGCGCGTTCGCCGAGGGACGTGAGCTTGACCAGGGACATGTCGGCGCGCTTCTGTGCGGCCTGGCGGAAGATGTTGCGCTGCCCGTGAGAGATGAAGGTGGTCTCAAAGGGATCGTTGGCCGGAATGGCCCCGTTCAGGTCTCCGGGGTTGAGCAGGGGAATGGTGAAGCACTCCGGCTTGAGGGCAGGCGTGCTGAATGCGCCCGAAGAGCCGGTAACGGCGTTTTTCGGCGTGCAGCCGGCTGCCAGCGGCACGATGGGGTTATTGATGCCGTCGAAGGTGCTGTAGTAGACGCTGCCCACCGCGCCTGAGTAGTCGATGATGCTGAAGGGCTGCCCGCCTTGCAGGACGGTCATGCCATTCAGGCTCCAGCCGTTGGTGAACTTGCCTTCGAGGGATCCTTCCGGCCGATGGTTGGCGAGCTGGTAGCTGTAAGTGAAGTTGAGTACGTGCTTGCGGTCGAAGTCGGCCAGGCCATAGCCAGAGCGCAGGTTGGTCGGGTTATCGCCGTTATAGAAGAGGCCCAGGGCGCTCTGTTCATCGGTGGCGTGAGAGAAGGTGTAGGAAGCGCCGGCCTGGAAGCCGTGGCTCAGGCGCTTATCCACGTGAATCTGCGCCGCGTTGTACTGCGAGATGCCGGCGGCGCGGTAGTCGATGGACTCCGAAGAGTAGCCGATGTAGGGCACGCGCAAATCCACATTGCCGCCCTCGGAGTTGGTCATGTAAGCGCTGTTCAGCGAGCCGCCTGTGTTGGACGGAAGAGCAATCGGGGTGAAGGTGTCGTCCACAATCGTGTAGCCATAGGAGTACAACTGGCCGCGGATGGGGCTGGTGGGGCTGGCGATCTGCGACTGGTTGAAGGGCGTCGGGATCACCTGGTGGCGGCCCAGATTGCCGACATAGCCGATCTCGATGGCCAGATCGCTGCGCGGCTGCCACTGAATGTCCAGGGTGTAGTTGATCGAATAGGGCAGCTTGTTCTTGCGGTCATAGGCGCCCATGGTGAAGGGAGCCGCTCCGTTGACGATGTCGGCGGCATTGGGCAGATACTGTGTGATGTCGCTGGCCTTGCCGGTAGGCGGCGCGCCCAGCGACTCTCCCCAGGGCATGGAGAGGTTGGCGTCGTTGGGATTGCAGGTGGGAATGTAGCCCATATAGTAGGTGCCGTCGGCCATGTTGCAGGTCTGCGAGTTGACGAAGGGCTGCGTCTGGCTCACGCCGAAGGGTCCGCCATGCACTTCGCCCGCCGCGTAACCGGGAGAAAGATAGCTGAACAATTCGCCGCGGTCGTAGTAGAATCCCGTGCCGCCGCGAACCACCACCTTGCTCTGGAAGCGCGTCGGCGACCAGGCAAAGCCCAGCCGCGGACCGATGCCCCACTGGCGGCCGGTCAGCGTAGTGTCGTTCGAGTCCTTGGCCACAACGTAGCCGTTGTTGTTGAATGTTCCGCCGGCGTTCTCCGGATCGTCGGCCGTGCCGGGATCAAAGAGCTTCGGGTCAAAGTTGTAGATGTGGCCGTACTTCTCGCTGAAGCCGCCATCCATGTCGTAGCGGATGCCGCCCGTCAGGCTCAGGTTGGGATGAATCTGGAACTTGTCCTGCAGGTAAATGCCCGTCTGGTTGGCGCGGTAGTAGCGGTCGCCGTTGCCTTGCAGGAACGTGGTCGTATTGAAGTTGTCGTTGGCGGTCACCAGGCCCTGAACGAACTGGCCGAAATCAGCCGATGAAGTGGTTCCGGCCGCGCCAGGACGCCGGTCGCGGGGATTCAGTTGCGTATGCGCCCAGCTTCCGCCCACTGACAAGGTGTGCTTGCCCAGCGTCCAGATGGCGTTCGCCGAAGGCATCCAGCGATTCTGAAAGACGCCGGTCAGCGAGCCCTGATTCGATCCGGGACCGATATTGAGTGTCTGCAGCGAAGTGGGCGTATTGCTGCCCAGAGTGTCCACAATGGTCACGCCGGAGTAATACGAAGAACCCAGGTTGTTCACGCCCATGCTCTCGGCGCTGAAGGGCTGTTCGTTGGTCGAGTAAATCTTTTCGCGGATAAAGCCCAGCGTCTCGGTCACGCTCAGGTTCGTCTTGAGCACATTGACGTTGTTGAGGGAGAAGACCTGGCTGCCTGCATCCAGGTGCTGGGCAAATCCCGGCACGTTCGAGTAGGCGTAAGGCGCAATGGTCGGATCGTGCTGGTAATAGTACTTGACCGCCAGCGTGTCCTTGAGGCTGGCGTTCCAGTCCAGATCGCCCACCAGTTGATCGCCAAAGAAGTAAGCCGTGCCGGGGATCGCGACGTTATATGGATGAGCCGCCGTGGTGACGCCGGTCGGATTGGGAATCAGCCACTTGCCCGGCTCGCCTTTGACAGCGGGCGCGTTGAACAGGTTGTAGGCCACGCTGCTGCCGGGGTTCACCGTGTTGTTGTTGACATCGGCGCCAGTCAGGTTGGTTCCCCATCCCAGATTGGCTACACCCGCCAGGCAGCTCTCGCTGCGGTCGTCGCTCAAGCCCACCGGCACCGAGAAGCGCGAGTAGCCGAGTTCCTCGTCGGAAACATGCAGGTGCTGGTAGCCGATAAAGCCGAAGAGCTTGTCCTTGATGATCGCGCCGCCCAGAGTTCCGCCCGCGATTTCGCGATGCAGAGCGGGAACCTTCAGGTTGTCGGGAATGTCGGGGTCATTCTTGAAGAAGAACGGCGCGGCATTCGCCCAGCTCGTCCCGCGGTGAAGATATGCATTGCCGTGAAGGGTGTTGGTTCCGGCCTTGGTGCTCAGGTCCAGGTGCGCGCCCGCCGTCGAGCCCTGCTGCGCGTCATACATCGAGGCGTTTACGCGGACTTCTTCAATGGTCTCCGGAGCCGGGCTGGGAATGGAATTGCCGATGGAAAGATAAATCGAGGCGCTGCTCTGGATGATGCCGCCGGCCGTCGAGTTGCCGCTGCCGGTGTTGTTGATCACGCGGAAGCTGGCCACCTGGCTGGTGGTTTTGCCGTTGAAGAGGTTCGAAGCGTCCACGCCGTTCAGCAAGAATGTATTGGAAGTGTCGCGCTGTCCGTTGGCCCAGATGGGCGCGTTGCCGAGGCCGGAGTTGACTCCTGTGCCGCCCGGCAGCTCGGCGCTCACCCCGGTCGACTGGATGGCCAGGCCCGTGAAGCTGCCCGTGGGCAGCGACGCCATCTCGATCTGCGCATGGTCCAGCACGTAGCCGTTGGTTGTGTCCACGGCGTTCAGCAGCGGCGTGGCTTCCACCTCGACGGTCTCGCTCGTCCTGCCCACCTTGAGCTGTGCGTTCACCGTGGCCGTGCGGTTGGCCTGCACCGTGATGTGCTGCGTCTTCTGCACATCGAAGCCTTCCGACTTGTAAGTCATCGTGTAGGTTCCGATGGGCAGGTTCACGAAGGCATACACGCCGGTGCCGCTGGTCTTGGCCGTGCGCGTCAACGAGGTCTGCTCATCGACAGCCGTCACTTGCGCGTTGGGAATCACGCCGCCCGTCGAGTCGGTCACCTCGCCGGTGATGCCGCCCAGCGTTTGCTGTGCCACAAGCGATGAACCGCACAGCGCAACGACCGCCACAACCGCAGGCAGCCAACGAAGCAAAGAGGAGAGCTTACGCATGGAATATCTCAAGATGCAGGCCTCGGAAAAGTAATCTTGCCACGGGTCTTTTGTTGTCTTCAAAAAACTCCGGGTTGAAGAAGAAATCTGAAATTCTTCAGTCGTACAGAAAATGGAAAGGGCGAAACCGTTTTCGAGTGTTGCTGGCTTGTTCAGGGGTTTCGGCCTGAGTATGCAGGATGTATATAGGATAGCGTTTTCCGCATAAAATTCCTATAAGAACCGGCGCTTCCTGCTTGCCCGGCCGATGCCAAATGTGCAAAAAACGGTACGCAACCCGGCCGGGCGAGCCCTGGCGGCGCGCCGGAGCGCGGCTGTCGCGGATGGGATCATTTCGCCCGTTTTTTCCACACGGCCTGTCACAGCACCACGTTCAGAAGGCGAATAGGGCGGTCGTGGCCCAAATGGCGAGACGAGGAAGCAAGCAACCGCGCCGGCCCTGCGGCTGTTTCCTGATCTCTGACCTCTGTTCTCTGATCTCTGTTCTCTGATCTCTGTTCCCTGATCTCTGTTCCCTGATCTCTGTTCCCTGGGTCACTGACCGCTTGAAGTTGTACCAATATTGGGTGCCCCGCCCTCGCGACGCCTTTGTTTTTGTCGCTAGGGTGGGAAGCACGATGCATATCTTTTGGGCCGGATCAATAGGATGACAGTTTGAGGATGTTCGTTTGTTTGGAGCCGAACCACAGGCTCATCGGCTTCCAAACGAACTCCAGCCTGCGCGGCGTCTACCCCAACACGATAAAATAAGGCCAACCGGATGACCCATACTTCTCCAGCGGCTGCCGACCACGAAACCCGCTCCGCGCAGGCCACGGAGCCGCGCCCGCAGACCGGTCAGCCCCCCATCATCCAGGTTCAGAATCTCGAAAAGACCTACACGACGGCGCGCGGCCCGCTCACCCTCTTCCAGGGCCTGAGCTTTGAAGTCCAGCCCGGCGAGATGGTGGCCATCGTGGGCCAGTCGGGCGCAGGAAAGACGACGCTCTTGCACATTCTGGGCGCTCTGGATGCGCCCACGGCGGGAACGGTCAGTTGCGTCTCGACCAACGTGGCCCAGCTCTCGCCGCACGAGGCGGCGGCCTTTCGCAATCGCGAGATCGGCTATGTCTGGCAATTCCATTACCTGCTGCCGGAGTTCACGGCTCTGGAAAACGTCGCCATGCCGCTGATGGCACGCGGCGTGCGTAAGCTAGAAGCGCTGCGGGTGGCGGCTGACTGGCTCAGGGAAGTGGGTTTGAATGATCGCGGCGAGCATCGGCCGGGCGAGCTTTCCGGCGGAGAGCAGCAGCGCGTGGCTCTGGCCCGCGCGCTGGTCAACAATCCCCGCCTGCTACTGGCCGATGAACCCACGGGCGACCTGGACGAGACCACAGCCAATCGAGTCTTCGAGATAGTTGAACGGCTACACCAAAGTCACCATCTCACCTCAATCCTTGTGACGCACAATCTTGACCTGGCCGCGCGATGTACGCGAGTCTTGCGTCTGGAGAGTGGCCGTTTGGCCGCGCTGTAGTTGCTCTCCAACTGCCTCGGCCGGGACAACGATTGCAAAGTTGGAACGGGCAGGTGAACGGAAGAAGCGCTGTGGCGTATACTCCCCAAACGGAACTGAAAGCCGGGCGGGAGTGACCGAAATAGAGCCCTTTCCGGTGGTTCCAGAGTCTAACTGAGTAAGCACATGGAAAAAAGGGATGAGTTTTGATTTTTCCTCATCCGGCTGAAGAGGGGTAGGATGGTAGCCTTTTCGGCAGCTTGAAGGCCGGGGACTTGGCGGAGCGAAAGAGAGCTTCAGCCCCTTCCCAAAGAGATTGTTCAGAACCGCGGGCGTGTTGCCCAGGGTTTCTGGCGGTGAAGTTGAGCGGAAAGCGGACGCGGGTTGGGTCTCAGGCCGGCAAGTGAAGCGGACAGGCCCGCCAGCCGATAGCAAGCACGAGGGGAGACGACAATGTTCGAACGCTATACGGAGAAGGCACGGCGCGTAATCTTCTTTGCACGCTATGAGGCCAGCCAGTTCGGCTCACCTTATATCGAGACCGAGCACCTGCTGCTGGGCCTCCTGCGCGAAGACAAGGCGTTGACCAACCGCTTCCTGCGCTCGCACGCGTCGGTGGATTCGATTCGCAAGCAGATTGAGGCGCGCACCACTGTCCGGGAAAAAGTCTCCACCTCCGTGGACCTGCCGCTCTCCAACGAGTGCAAGCGGGTGCTGGCCTATGCGGCCGAAGAGGCTGAACGGCTGGGGCACAAGCACATTGGGACGGAACATCTGCTTTTGGGTTTGTTGCGCGAGGAAAAGTGCTTCGCCTCCGAGATTTTGCAGGAGCGCGGCCTGAAGCTGGCGCAGATTCGCGAAGAGCTGGGCCGCGTCACCCAGGAAAAGACGCCGCCGCAGCAGCGTCAGCATGACGCCAGCCTTCTGTCCGAGTTCAGCCGCGACCTGACCCAGGCGGCAACGGACGGGCAGCTCGATCCGCTGGTCGGGCGCGAAAGCGAGCTTGAGCGCGTCATTCAAATCCTCTGCCGCCGCACCAAGAACAATCCCGTTCTCATCGGCGAGCCAGGCGTGGGCAAGACGGCCATTGTCGAGGGGCTCGCGCAGCGCATCGCCGACGGCGAGGTGCCCAGCTTTCTGGCTGAAAAGCGCATTCTTGGCCTGGACCTCTCGCTCATCGTGGCCGGCACGAAGTACCGCGGCCAGTTCGAGGAGCGGCTCAAGACCATCATGAAAGAGCTGATGGAAAATCAGAATTCCATCATCTTCATCGACGAACTGCACACGCTGGTTGGCGCGGGCTCGGCGGAAGGTTCGCTGGATGCGGCCAACATTCTGAAGCCGGCGCTCAGCCGCGGAGAGATTCAGTGCATCGGCGCGACCACTCCGGCCGAATACCGCAAATCTATCGAGAAGGATCGCTCGCTGGAGCGCCGCTTCCAGGCCGTCAAAGTTCCGCCGCCCAACGAGGCCGACGCCATCAAGATCATCAACGGCATCAAGGACCGCTACGAGAAGTTCCACGCCGTCAGCTACACCGACGCCGCGGTGGAGTTCGCGGTCTCGCACGCCAGTCGGTATATCCCCGACCGCTTTCTGCCCGACAAGGCCATCGACCTTATCGACGAGGCCGGCGCCCGCGTCAAGCTGCGCCAGACCTCTCTGCCCGAGGAGATTACCGAAGTCCAGAAGCGCATCAAGTTCATTGTGCACAGGATGGACGCGGCGATTGCGAACCACGAATTCGAGAAGGCGCGCTTCTACTCCGATGAGGAGCGGAAGGAGCGCGAAGGACTGCGCGACCTGCGCGACAAGTACCACCTGGACGACACGACCGCCGGCATCGTGGACCGCGAAGACATTGAGGATGTGGTCAGCCGCTGGACGGGCGTGCCCATCACCAGCATCAAGGAAGAAGAGACGCAAAAGCTGCTGCGCGTCGAGGAAGAGCTGCACAAGCGCATCATCAGCCAGGACAAGGCCATCAGCGCCTTGGCGCGCGCCATTCGCCGCTCGCGGGCGGGCTTGAAGTCGCCCAACCGGCCGATCGGCAGCTTCCTGTTCCTCGGCCCCACGGGCGTCGGCAAAACCGAGATGGCCCGCACCCTGGCGCAGTTCCTCTTCGGCTCAGACAAGGCGCTCATCCGCTTCGATATGTCGGAGTTTATGGAGAAACACTCCGTCTCCAAGCTGATTGGCTCGCCTCCGGGGTACGTGGGCTACGAGGAGGGCGGCCAGTTGACGGAGCGCGTCAAGCGTTCGCCTTACTCCGTGGTGCTGCTCGACGAAATCGAGAAGGCCCACCCGGATGTCTTCAACATCCTGTTGCAGGTCTTTGAGGACGGTCAGTTGACCGACGGACTCGGCAACACGGTCGATTTCAAGAACGTCATTCTCATCATGACCTCGAACATCGGCGCGCGGCACCTGCAAAAGAAGCAAGGCATGGGCTTCCAGAGCGACCGCGAAGAGATGGTCAGCGAGAAGGTGGAAGAACTGGTCAAGCAGGAGGTCAAGAAGACCTTCAACCCCGAGTTCCTGAACCGCCTCGACGAAGTCATCATCTTCCAGGCGCTTTCGGACGCGGATCTGATCCAGATCGTCGAACTGATGGTGCAGCAACTGAACACCAACCTGGCGCAGAAGTCCATCACGATTTCGGTCACCGAGGAAGCCAAGAAGTGGATTCTCGACAAGACCATGGTGGACCGCAGCTACGGAGCCCGGCCCCTGCGCCGCGCCCTGCAGCGCTACGTCGAGGACCCCTTGAGCGAAGCCCTGATCGCCGGAAAAATCACCGCGCGCCCAGCCTTCCTCGAGGTCTACCTCGCCGCCAACCAGCTCTTCTATCGCCCCGTCAGCAACGAAGTGGTCGAAACCGAAAACGACGAGAAAGCCGCCGGCGTTCTCCTCTTCAGCAACTGACAGTAAACGCGAACCGAACAGGCAAAAGTCCCCTGCCGAAAGGCAAGGGGCTTTTTGTTGTAAAGAGATAAGGGGCAGGGAACCGGGGCGGGGCAGGCGGGGGAAGCACGCCTGGCAGGCAACAATTCCATCCGATGCGCTACACTTATTCTCCGCAGGGCAAATCACCGGACAGAGCATCATGAGCCGCCCAAAGCGGCAAGCGAAAGATGCGGCCATGAGCAGACTTCCAAGGGTGCAACGATGAACATGCTTCCAGAGCCAAGCGCCGTGAGGGATCGCCTGAGAAGGTTTCGGCACCCGCGCACCAACTGGGAACGCGTCGCGCTTTGGTCTGGCGGATTGAGCGTGTTCCTCATCGTCCTGCGCTTGGTGACGGGTTCGGCGCTGGAACCAAGGGTGAGCGGCTGGGCAACATTTTTTATCATCATTTTTGCGTTCTGCGCTTTCAAGCTTTCCTTCCGCTGGGCCCGCCACAAGATCATGTGGCGGCTGCGCCATCGACTGATCATTGCCTATGTTTTCGCGGGCATCATTCCGATTCTGCTGCTGCTGATGATGGCTGGGGTGGGGAGCTATCTGTGCGCGTGGCAATTTGCCACCTATATCGCGACTTCGGATCTGGAGTCAACGCTGCAGCACCTGGACGCGTCGAATGATGCCCTGGCGGCGCAATTGCGCACTCTGGAACGTGCTGGAAGCCTCAATGAACAGAGCGCCGGAGTATTTGCCGCCGTTTCAGGCGAGAATTTTCCGCGGCGGACTGTCACCGTGTGGCAAGGCAAGAACGGATTTCTGCTCTCCGCCGATGGCAAGCCCCTCAAGACTCTTCCCCTGAAAGTGCCTGATAGCATCAAGGGCAATTTCGCCGGTTTCGTTCTTGATGGAGGCCGCCTGCATCTGCGCGCCGTGAAGCGCTACGACGAGGGCGGCGTGCTACTCACGGTGATCTCGAACGTCCCAATCACGCAGGAGCTGCTTCGGTCGGCAAGTTCGCGCCTGGGCACGGTGTCGCTGCGGCTACCTGATCAGCATGGGCAGCTTCAAATCTCGTCGGGAACAACGGAATCAGCCGCCAGCAATGTTGGGGAGACCGGCCGCGTCTCGCCAGCTCTGAACCAGTTCGACCAGACGTTTTCCTTTTATTCAGCGTTCAATGCAGTTGACTGGAAGACGGGGGAATCACAAATCGCCGGAATCAGCATCGTGACCCGGCCATCGATGCTCTTGAGCACCCTGTTTGCCGCGTTGGGCGACGACGCGAGAATCCTTTGGTACGCCGTGCTCACGATAGCGATTCTCTTTGGGCTGATGGAGCTGGCGGCGCTCTATGTAGGCATACGAATCTCCCGCAGCATCACGCTGGCCGTGGCGGAACTTTACGACGCCACGCAGCATGTGAACCAAGGCGATCTCACGCATCGTATCGAGATTCAGAAGCACGACCAGATGGCGGCGCTGGAAGAGTCGTTCAACTCGATGACGGACTCTCTGGTCAAGCTCGTTGCCGAGCAGGAGCAGAAGCAGCGGCTGGAGAGCGAACTTGCGCTGGCCTACGAAGTGCAGGATTTGCTCTTTCCCCATCAGTCAACGGAACTCGCTTCGCTGGAGACCTATGGCGTCTGCCGTCCCGCGCGCTCAGTCAGCGGCGACTACTACGACTTCATTCCCCTCAGCGCCGGCAGCCTTGTGCTGGCAGTGGGCGACATCAGCGGAAAGGGAATTTCGGCCGCGCTGCTGATGGCCACGGTTCATGCTTATGTCCGCGCCTACTCGCAGGTTTCAGAGAGAAAAGCCCCGCTGGCGTCGCCAGCCGCCGGGGCATTCTTTCAGAGCGATAGCCGCATGTGCTACCCAGGGGACGGCGTCAGTCAACTGGAACTCTCTCCGGCCATGATGATGGCAGCGCTGAACAATCAGCTCTTTCGCTGCACCCCGCCGGAGAAGTACGCAACCATGTTCCTGGGCTGCTATGACGCGGCCATGCGCCAGTTGCGGTATTGCGATGCCGGCCATCTGCCGCCCGTCATGCTGAGCGGGAATGGCAGTGTCTCGCGGCTCGAAGTTTCCGGCACGGTTGCCGGTCTGTTTGATGGCGTGGCCTATGACGAGTTCACACTCGCAATGCAGCCAGGGGATCTGTTCGTGGCATTCAGCGACGGCGTCACCGAACCGGAAAACGACTCAGGCGAATTCGGCGAAGATCGGCTGATTGCGCTCCTCCAGGAGCACCGCGACCAGCCGCTCTCCCGAATCGGCGCTCTCGTCACAGAGGCCGTGGCGGAGTGGATCGGCGACGCCGAGCAGCCGGATGATGTGACGGTCGTCCTGGCCCGCGCCCGTTGAACGCCGGGTGCCTCACCCAGAGTTTTTCCGAACCATAATTCTCCACCAAAAAATGGGTGCCCCACCCTCGCCTGTCATTCTGAGCGAAGCGCAGCGGAGTCGAAGAATCTGCTTCTTGATCCATTGCGGCTAGGGTGGGAGACCACGAACCTACACGTCCGGATTTTCGGACCTGGGAAAGTATCGAACCTGGCAGGTGGCCCCGGTCTCAACAACAATGTCAAACCCCGCCGAGGGTGCCCCCGGTCGCTCGCCTTTGGGGACCGGGGAGGGTGCGGCGCGATCCCAAGTCTCGATTCTGAGACCTGGGATCGAGTGAACTCATTGAGGCATAGATCGAACCCTGAAAAAGCCCATATAGACTGAATGAATCCTGGCTTTCCGCAAAATCCCCTTCCCACTCACCGACCCACTCCCGCCCCGCCGCTCACCCGTCCCCTAGTCCCTAGCCCCTAATCCCTACCCCCTTTACCATTCTCTTCGCCTCCCGGAACTCCTCCTGCTGCTTCGCAACTCCCCGCTCCGTCTTCCGCGGGCGCACCCGCACCCCCTCCCGCCGCAGCGCCGTGCGCATCGCGCCCAGAAACTTCTCCCGCCACCCAATCGCTTCCAGCCACGGCTTCGCCTTTGCCTCCCGCTCCTCGCGCTTCTTCGCCAGCGCCCTCTTGTGCTTCGCCCGCTGCTCGGCCGCCAGTTCTTCCAGCGTCCCCTCCTTCGGCGCCAGCGCGTACACCAGCTCGCATCCCAGGACCTTCGCCGCGCGCCTCAGCGACGCCAGCATGATCCGCGAGTTCTTCTCCGACTTCTCCAGCCGGTGAACCTCCCACCGGCGCACCCCCAGCCGCCGCGCCACCTCGTCCACCGGAAGCCCCAACGCCTGCCGGACGCTCCAGAGCCACCCCATCCCGCCGCAAGGCCCTTTCCGCGCCAGCCGGAACGGCAGCAACGCCTCGTCCAGCTCCCGCCGCAGCTTATCCCGTTCATATCCCTGCATCTCCGCCCTCCAGTCGCAAATTGGCACAAAAATGCCGTCTACGCGCGCTCATCTCCTCGAAATGCCGCGTAAGGCAAATACAATAAACTGGTTATATCTGATTTGAAAAAGCGCGAAAAAGCAGAAAAATCCGTCTTCGCCGCTCTATGCTCAACCGGGAATCAATAACTTACGCCCCGCCGCATGCCAGAAATCCCTCAAAAACTGTCCTTTTGTCCAATTCTCCCAAATTTCCGTGTATCTCTACGCAAACACTTCGCGCATTTTTGCTCCCTCGCCGCCAGCCACGCGCCTTCCACTCCCGCCGCCGCAAAATCTGTGTGTTCCCGCGCACCCAGGATTTTGACCAGCGCGGCTCTCTTTCACCCCGTAACCGCGCTCATCGCGGAAGCCCTGATCTCTGTTCTCTGATCTCTAACGCAAGAACTCCGCAATCGCGGCGACCACGATCTCCTGCTCGTCTTCGCGCAGCTCAGGGAAGATAGGCAGCGCCAGGACCTCGTGGGCGGCGCGTTCGGCTTCGGGGAAATCGCCCGCTTTGTATCCGAGGCCCTTCAGCGCATCCTGCAGGTGGATGGGGATGGGGTAGTAAATCTGCGAGCCGATCTTGCGCTTGGTGAGGAAGTCGCGCAATGCGTCGCGGCGGGGTGTGCGGATCACGTACTGGTGCCAGACGTGGCGGCTGCCGGCAACCTCGTGGGGCAGGACAATGCCGTGGGCGGGATAGGGGCCGGACTCGGCCAGGCCGGCCGCGTGGAAGAGGGCATGATAGCGCTTGGCCACGGTGCGGCGAAGCTGATTCCAGCCGTCGATGTACTTGAGCTTGACCTCGAGGATGGCGCCCTGGAAGCCGTCCATGCGCGTGTTCCAGCCGATTTCGTCGTGATGGTATTGGCGGCGCATGCCGTGCTGGCGCAGCATCCGGGCCCGCTCGGCGATCTCGTCGGAGTTGGTCGTGACCATGCCGGCATCGCCCGCGGCGCTCAGGTTCTTGGTGGGATAGAAACTGAAGGCGGCCGCGTCGCCCAGAGCTCCGGCCTTGAACGCCTGCCCGTCCGAACTCGGCCATTGTGCGCCCCAGGCCTGGGCTGCGTCTTCGATAAGCTTCAACTCATGCTCTTTTGCGAGACGGAAAAATGCCGTCCAATTGGCGCATTGGCCGTAGAGATGAACGGGCAGGATGGCCCGGACGGACGCGCCCTGCGGACCATTGAGAACCGCCTCGACAGCTGCAGGATTGAGGTTGAAGGTGGTGGGTTCAATGTCGGCCAGGATGGGCGTGGCCCCGGCGCGGAGAATCGAACTGGTGGAGGCGAAGAAGCTGAAAGGGGTGGTGACGACCGACTGGCCGGGACCAACGCCGGCGGCGGCCAGCGCCAGCCAGAGAGCGTCCGTGCCCGAGGAGCAGCCCACGGCATGTGCCACGCCGAGCCGCTCTGCCGCGGCCCGCTCAAAGGCTGCAACGGAATCGCCGAGAATGAACTGCTCGTTTTCAAGCACATGCCCGATTGCCCCCATCAGCTCATTCTCGATGGGACGGTATTGGCGCTTGAGGTCCAGCATGGGAACCGGCTGGGCATTTGGGGAAGAATTCTTAGGCATGACAGGCTCCGTTTTCACACCATTATGCTAGCAGTCTCTGAGCCTCGTGGCACCAGAATCGTGCTGGGACGGCGAGCGGCCTTTGCTCGCGGGGAAACTTGGACGCCATTCAGTCGCGGCGCGAGGTCAAAACCGGCCTTGTAAAGAAAAATGCGAGAAGAATGGTTGAAAAAGGTGAGTCAAGCCCTATATTGTTGAGCCATTGCGGGAGTTGGCGATTCCGGGGCTTCCGGGGCCGCGCCCGCTGATTTGCACGAATACGCGCATTTTGATTGCGTCCAACCCCCAAGAGAAAGCAGGAGATCGGCATATGGAAACCAAGCCGGCACAAAACATTCAGGACACATTCCTGAACACAGTCCGCAAGGACAAAACCCCCATCACGGTTTATCTCGTCAGCGGCGTCAAGCTGACCGGGAAGATCCGCTCCTTCGACAAGTATTCCGTGCTCCTGGAAAACAACAACCAGGAGCAATTGATCTTCAAGCACGCCATTTCGACCGTGGTGAGCAACCGGAGCGTGCTTCACAGCGAGTTCCGTCCTGCGGCGAGCGCCGCGCCAGGCGGGGCTGCCGCGCCTTCCTCGGCTCCGGCCGTTGAGGAGCAGAAATAGCCGGCGGAGAGCGGTTTCACTTGGCTTTTGAGCAGGGCAGAACAGTTGGCTCCGGCGACCACACAGAACGAGCGGTTCTGGTGGGAGTGGACCTTGGGGCTCGCTCGCGCGCCAACCGCACGGCACAGGCCGGCGCACGCCAGGCGGCGGTGGGCGCGGATTTGCTCGCCCTGGGCGAGATTGCGCCGGCGTCCCTCAATCTTGCTGATTCTGGTGTCCCTCCAGCGACAACCGCTCAGGCGCGTTCTTCCTCCACGGAACTGAACGCCGAAGAGTCTCTGGCCGAATTTCGCGAGCTGGTATGGAGCGCGGGCGGCGAAGTGGCCGCTGAGCTGCTGCAGAGGCGCGCGCGTCCCGACCCAGCCACGCTGATCGGCGCGGGCAAAGTGGAGGAGATTGCCGGCGTCGCCGCCTCGGTCGAGGCCGATCTGGTTCTCTTCGACCACGACCTGACACCCACACAGTTGCGCAACCTGGAGGCGGCGCTTCCGTGCCGCGTTCTGGACCGCACGCAACTGATTCTGGACATTTTTGCCCGCCACGCCCACACCCGCGAGGGGCAGTTGCAGGTGGAGCTGGCGCAACTGGAGTACATGCTGCCCCGGCTCACCGGCAAAGGCAAAGCGATGTCGCAACTGGGCGGCGGCATCGGCACGCGCGGACCGGGCGAAACCAAACTGGAAACCGATCGTCGCCAGATCAAGCGCCGCATCGACCAACTGAAACTCAATTTGGAGTCGGTGCGACAAGTTCGCAAGCAGCAGCGCCAACGCCGCGAGTCGGTTCCGGTGCCCACGGTGGCGCTGGTGGGCTACACGAACGCCGGGAAGAGCACGCTCTTCAACCAGTTGACCGGGGCGCAGGTCTTGCAGTCGTCGCGCATGTTCGCGACGCTGGATCCCAAGCTGTGCGCGATTGAACTGCCCAGCCGCCGCAAGATTCTGCTGTCGGACACGGTCGGCTTTATCCGCAACCTGCCGCACACGCTGGTGACCAGTTTCCGCGCCACGCTGGAAGAGGTGGCGCAGGCCGAGGTGCTGCTGCATGTGCGCGACGCGAACTCGGCTTATGGAGCGGAGCAGAAAGCTCAAGTCGAGAAGGTGCTCGACGCGTTGGATTCTTTGGCCAAACCGCGCATTGAAGTGCTGAACAAGATTGACTTGCTGGGCGAACACGAGCGGCAGGGATTGATGGAGCGGAGCGGCGAAGTGGCTGTTTCAGCGCGCACCGGAGAGGGAATGGATGCGCTGCTCGCGGCCATAGATCGCGCTTTGCATTCGGACCCTGTGATGGAAGCAGAGTTGCGCGTTCCGCAGCACGAGGGCGCAGTGCTGGCGGCCATTGAAGCGGGGATGATCGTGCATACAAGAGAGTACGAAGGCAACATGGTCCGGCTCACGGTGAGTGGTCCAGCCTCCCTGATGGGGCGGCTGCGGCAGTATCGGCTGCGGGACGAATAATTGTCTTTTCATCCATGCGGGTTGCCGGGTCGCTTTATTCTTTTCAAAGATCACAAAGGAGACCTCATGCCCGCAGTTCCAGCCAACCCCGGCCGCAGCATTACCACGCTTTCCAGCCGCGAGGTTTATCGCAACCACTGGATGCGGGTGCGCGAGGACGAAATACTCCGCTCGAATGGTGTACAAGGCATCTATGGCGTCGTGGAGAAGCACGACGCGGCGATCATCCTGCCCATCGACCAGGAACGCATTTGGCTGGTGGAACAGTTCCGCTACACCATTCAGGAGCGGGCGATGGAACTGCCGCAGGGCGGCTGGGAGCGGGAGATCGGCGAACCGGAAGAGCTGGCGCGCGGCGAGCTGAAAGAGGAAACCGGTCTGGTGGCCTCCGAGATGACTCACCTGGGAGAGTTGTGGATCGCCTACGGTTTTTTGCGGCAAAAGCAGCACGTTTATCTGGCCACAGGGCTGACCCAGAGCGCGAAAGCTCCCGACGCCGAGGAACATGACCTGGTGGTGCGCTCTGTTACGGTTGGCGAGTTCGAGGAGATGATGCGCGCCGGCGCGATCCGCGACGGTTGCACGCTGTCGGCCTGGGGACTTTATATGCTGTGGAAGGCGCGGCGCGGCTGAGAAATCGACTTTCTGTGGCGGAAACTGAAAGGGCTGTAAAGAACCGATAAAAGACTGTAGTTCTATATATCCCAGGTTAGGCGCGGTGAGACTGCGCCGAACCTGGGCACTCATGACCTCACACAACCCGCGAAGATTCCGGTGCAATATCCTCCCAGTGCGGCTGCTATCCGCGCGTTTCCATGGGAATATAGTGCGCGGGGTAGGGCGGGCCGATGTATTCGGCGCGGGGGCGGATGAGGCGGTTGTCGTCCAGTTGCTCGATGATGTGCGCGGTCCATCCGGCGATGCGGCTGAGGGCAAAGATGGGCGTGTAGAGATCGACGTCGATGCCCAGCGTGGCATAGGTGGAGGCGGAGTAGAAATCCACGTTGGCATTCAGCTTTTTGTCGGCGTTGATGTAGAGCTCGATGGCGCGGGACATCTCGAACCACTTGGTCTGGCCTGCGTCCTTGCCCAACTGCTCGCTCATTCTGCGCAGGTGGGTGGCGCGGGGGTCCTCGGTCTTGTAGACGCGATGGCCGAAGCCGGAGATTTTCTGCCGGGCGGCCAGCATTCCCTTGACGTATTCGACCGGGTCGGCGCCTGCCTTGTCGATGTCGTAGAGCATGCGCATCACGCCCTCGTTGGCGCCGCCATGCAGCGGGCCCTTGAGCGCGCCGATGGCGCCGGTAACGGCCGAATGAACGTCGGAGAGGGTGGCGGCGATAACGCGGGCGGCAAAGGTGGAGGCGTTCAGCTCATGCTCGGCGTGCAGCACCAGCGCCATGTCCATGGTTTTGACGGCGGTCTCGGAGGGCTTGACTCCATTGAGCATCCAGAGGAAGTTGGCGGCGTGGTTCAGCGAGCGGTCTGGCGGGACAATCTCCAGCCCCTTGCGCAGCCGGTCGTAGATAGCCACGATCATGGCCATCTGCGCGGTCAGGTGGAAGCACTTGCGCACGTTGGCGTCGTGGGAGCTATCCTTCTCGTCGGCGTCGTAGAAGCTGAGGGCCGAGACGGCAGTGCGCAGCACCTCCATGGGCGAGGCCGAAGCGGGAATACTGCGCAGCATATCGACAATGCGAAAATCGAGTCCGCGGGCCAGCGAAAGCTGGGTTTGGAACTCGCGCAGGGCCAGCTCGTTGGGCAGCACGCCATTCCACAGCAGGTAGGTGGCCTCCTCGAAGGTCGAGTACTCGGCCAGGTCGTGGATGTCGATTCCACGATAGGACAATATGCCCCGTTCTCCGTCGATCCAGCAGATCCCGGAGTTCGCCGCAACGATCCCTTCAAGGCCTTTCCCACCGGAAGCGGTTGCCATAGTCCTCGGCTCTCCCCCCTTTGCTGCGATGATTCCCTGACGATTGGGGCGGCTGCCTGACTCCACGAAAAGGCCAGGCGCCAAAAGATGCAGTAAATATGTTTATATCGTAGCTCTTCCCTGCTTGTCACGAAGCGCGGGACGGCAGGAGAGAGGAAATGGACCGGAAGCGTCTGTACGGCTGCGCGGCTTTTTCTGCAGAGGCGGGAATATTCCGATATTCTGTAATTTCACCCAGGAGGCTTCCGGGGCGAGAAGCTCGCAGATTGGCATTTCGGGTGGAAATGCGGCAAAGAAGCAGAAATCCCGGCAGAAGAACTTTGAGCGGTGTTCGACCGCAGAGGAAAACGCCCCACCACAAGCAGCGGGCCCCAGGATGGGCCGCAAACGAAAGGCACAGATATGAGTGAGTTTGACGATACCCCCCGGAGCTATTCGGGCGCGTTATTGGCGGCTATCGCCGTCGCCCTGCTGGCCGGGGTAGCCAGCCTGATCTGGATCTACGTGCAGAGCGGCGCTGTGAGCCGCCAGCAGAAGGCTATCGACGCAGCCACCGAACAGAACGTGAAGCTGGCGGCGGATTTGCGCGAGACGAACGCCCGCCTCAAGGTGGCCACCGAGGAGTTGGGGACTTCCATGGGGCTGACGCAAAAGCAGATGGAAGACCGAGCCCAGGAGATCCTGCGCCGCGAGCAGGCTCAAGAGGTCAACAGCCAGCGGCTGGAGAACGCGCAGAAGCAGACCGCGCAGCAGGTGAACAACGTCTCCAACGAGGTCTCGAACGTGAAGACCGATGTGGGCGGAGTGAAGACTGACCTGGGCAAGACCCAGAACGAACTGGCCACCACCATCAGCCAGTTGACCTCGATGCGAGGGGATATGGATGGCCACAGCACCCTGATCGCCCGCAATCACGACGAGCTGGAACTGCTCAAGCACAAGGGCGACCGGAACTACTACGAGTTCACGCTGGTCAAGGGCCAGAAGAAGCCCGTGGGCACGATCAGCCTGCAACTGAAGAAGGCCGACGCCAAGAAGAGCCGCTTTACGGTCACGGTGTTTTCCGACGACAAGCAGTACGAAAAGAAGGACCGGAACCTGAACGAACCGCTGCAGTTCTATAGCGGCAAGGAGCCGATGCTCTTCGAGATCGTGGTCAATAACGTGGGTGGAAAGAACAACCAGATCAACGGCTATCTGTCCACACCCAAGAACGCGCCCGTTCCTACTGCTCAATAACCGCGGAGTGGGGCGCGAGCACGAGGTTGTCCTGGAAATGGAAGTTGAAAGTGAAGTCCAGATTCTTGCGCGCGTCCCACTCCGATTTGGTCAGCTTGACAGCCCATAGAATATTTCCGTCCACGCTCTGGCCCGGGGCGATGGTCGCTCGGGGCGAAAGCGCCTGAGAGCGCAGCGGAGCCAATTCGGGATAAACGAGAAAGACCTCATCGTATTGGCCCGCGCTGCCCGCGGAGACGGAAAGAATCGTGCCATCCGCCAGCCTGGCATTAACCAGCACATTCTCAAGATAGAGCGGAACCTTGCTCTGGTTGCGCAGCTTTACATGGGCGAAAAGCAGAACCTGGTCGAATTGCTCCTGGGCCTTGGGCTCGCCGTTGGCGTCAAACCCGGAGGTCTGGATATGCCGGGGATGAGCCCATACCTGAACAATCTCGCCGCTGACCATTGGCGACCTTTGCCAGTACGCGGCAAGCAGGGCGATGATGAGGGTGAGCAGAGCAACCGCGCTCAGCCTGGCCCAGACTATATGGCTGGTTCCCTTGGTAAGCTCCTCGCCGAGGGCCGCATCGTCAAGTTCTTCGCCTGGTTCCTGATGGAGTAGGCTCATAGCGCCCTATCTTATCCCGGCGAGCGCAGAAAGAGCCATAAAACCCGCATTCCTTCCGGAAAACATGCGGAAATCTGCACTGAAATCGATGCTTTTTGGACGTGAAAACCCTACCCTGGCGCGGCTGGAGCTGGCAGGGGTAGGAGAGCGCATACGGCAAAGAGCAGAAGACTAAGACCGGGAGATGAAAAAATGTTGGCTGCGTGAGGAAAGAAGCAGACAGAAGAGGCGCAAGGGATTCCCACGCCAAATGGATAAGTATGGAGCTGGGAATAAACCCACCAGCCCCCACTTGCGTACAACGAAGTGCAACAAAACAGAGCCTCTTAACCAAGCCTCAATGAGGCGGTCTTGCACTAACGCCCGGCCTTCCGTACCTCCAGGCGTTCTAGGCCGATGCTTCCTCAGGCTCTGCCGGAGCTTCCGGAACCGCTGGGGCTGGCTGAGCCTTGTCGGCATCTCGGAGACGAACAACCGCATCTGCCTGGGCGCCTTTCTGGCCCTGGACGATATCGAACTCAACGTCATCGCCCTCTTTCAGCGTTTTATATCCGTCCAACTGAATCGAGGAATAATGGACGAATACATCTGGCCCGTCTTCACGCCCAATGAAGCCGTAGCCCTTGGCGTTGTTGAACCACTTGACCTTTCCCTTGTACTGAGCCACAGGTACCTACCTTCCTTGCACCCTGTGAGGTGCGGTGAGCAATGAGCTGGGGAAGCCCACCGAATTACCGGTATTTATTAAGACGTCAAAAGTCCAGAAAAGGTTCACCTCTATTCAGGAGAAGTCTCCAAAAAATGAAACAGGACCGGCTCCGAGAAGCCGGCCCTGCCGGGGAAACATGGCTTACGGAAAGCCATTCCCTAACTGTCACTTCCCGCGCTTGCCCGCGATCTTGCGCGCGTAGAGGAGGACGCCGCTCAAGGTCTTGCCGTCCAGAATCGCGCCCTTCATGATCATCCTGAGCACCTCGGACATCTTGACCAGGCGGATCTCAATCTGCTCGTCATACTCCGGATGGGCAACGCCCGCGACCAAGCCCTCGGCCAGGAGAACATTCATTGACTCGCTCACAAAGCCGGGGCTGGCAAAATACTTGACCAGCGGCTTCCATTTCTTTGCCCGGTAGCCGGTCTCCTCTTCGAGTTCGCGTTTGGCGCCGGCCAGTACATCTTCGCCCGGCTCCAGCTTGCCGGCGGGCAGTTCCCACAGGAACCGGCCAGCGGCATAGCGGTACTGCCGCTCCATCACGATCCAGGGGTCCCGCTTGCTTCTGGCGTTATCGACCGCCAGGATGACCACGCTGCCATTGTGGCGAATGATTTCGCGTGTGACATCCTTGCCGCCCGGCTCGATGACCTGGTCGCGCACCACCCGGAAGACCTTCCCCTCGAAGACAGTCTCGGAGTTCACCAAGTGAGCCGTTTCTTCCTTTGCCGGCGCAAGCGCTTTAACGGCCTTTTTCGCCTTGGGCTTGAGTTTCTTTGCCAGCTTGGGCTTCAGTTTCTTGGCCACTTTGAGCTTCAGGGCTTTTGCGGCCTTCGGCTTGGCGGTCTTTTTCGCTTTGGGCTTGAGGGCTTTGGCTTTCTTGGGCTTCGCGGCTTTTGCGGCTTTTGCTTTCTTGGGCATCTCTTCACTCTCCTCGGAGCGCAATCATGCGCAATCAGATAAAGAGTACACGCACAAAGCGTTCCGCGCAGCATGAATCCGATGCCCGACCTGGCAGCCGTGCATCGGGCTGGTCCGGCGTGGCATTCTTAACACAAGACGGATCTGATCTTCGCCGGTCTGTTTTGGGTTCGTACCGAGATTCCAGATGGCCAAGAGAATGAGTTGCTGACTGCAGAGTTCCATCCTTTTACCGTCGTGCCCGGCCTGAGCCGGCTGTTCCTGGACTATTGCTCCAGCGCGGCAGCGGCGCGGCCTTTCTATGCCTCTTTGCCCGCGGAGGAGCATTGGCAAATGCGGCCGCCCGTCCCCGCACACTGGCCGCAGTTCGTCCAACTGCTGGCGGAGCAGAACGCTACGCCCTCGCCGGCTGCCGCGGGGGCGCTCGGTGCGCTGCGCGGCGGCGCGGGAGTGATGGTGACCGGGCAACAGGTGGGCCTCTTCGGCGGACCGCTGTTTACGCCCTTCAAGGCGGCCACGGCGCTGGCGCGCGCGCGCCAGGCGACTGCGGCGGGCACGCCTCACGCAGCCATCTTCTGGCTGGCCACCGAAGACCACGACTTCGCCGAGATCAACCATGTTGTATTTCCGGCGCGCCGGGAGCTGCGAACGCTGACCTATGCGAAAGCTCCCGAGACGACGCGGCCGGTGGGCGGCATCGTGTTGGATGATTCGATTACGCCGCTGGTGGAGCAAGCCGCGGAAGTGCTTGGGGCTTCCGACGCGATGGAAGCGCTGGCTGTGGCCTGGCAGCCGGGACACACCTTCGCCGAGGCTTTCCGGCAGTTCTACACAAAGGCCTTTGCCGCGCAGGGATTGCTGGTGCTGGATGCGGCCGGGCGGGAGTTTCACCGCATGGGCGCGCCAGTGCTCGGCGCGGCGCTGGAACGAGCCGATGAGCTGCACCAGGCGCTCGTCGTCCGGAACCGGGAACTGGAAGACGCGGGCTATCATGCGCAGGTCGCCGTCGAGCCGCAGTCCAGCCTGCTCTTCCTCATCGACGAACGCACCGGCGCGCGACTGGCGCTGAAACGTCAGCCGGCAAGCGCCCAGGAGCCGGACGGGCTTTGGCAAGCCGGACGGCAGAGCTTTTCCACCAATGATTTGCTCGGCATTCTCGACAGCGAGCCGGAGCGCATCTCGCCCGGTGCGCTGCTCAGGCCCGTTTTCCAGGATTTTCTGCTTTCCAGTTCGGCCATCATCGGAGGACCGGCTGAAGTGGCTTACTACGCCCAATCTGCGGTGCTGTACGAGCACATTCTGCGCCGGGTCACGCCAGCGCTGGCGCGCTTTTCCGCCACGCTGGTTGAACCGGCAATCGCGAAACTGATGCGCCAGCGCGAGTTGACGCTGGAGCAGGTCTTCGGAGAATCTGCTGCGTCACTGGCGCACGGGCTGGCCTTCAAGGCGATCCCCGAGGAGGGCAAGCAGAAGCTGGCAGCGGCAGGCACGGCGCTGGAAGCGGAACTCGCGCCGCTCGCTGGGTGGATGCGCATGCTCGATGCAGACCTGGGCCGGTCGGCTGAAACCGCGGCCAGCAAGATGCGCTACCAGATGAGCCGGCTGCGGCGGCTGGCGGCCAATTTCCAATTGCAGCGCGAAGCCCAGATCGGACGCCATGCGGAAGCTATCAGCCATGCGATTTATCCGGGCGGTGGGCTGCAGGAGAGGTTGCACGGCGCGGCCACCTATTTTGTCCGCTATGGATTTGAGCTGGCCGAGGAAATCACTGCGCAGGCCGCGGAGCCCCGGCCGGGGCACACGGCGATGTGGCTGTGAAAAGCAGGGGGCAGAGATCAGAGGTCAGAGATCAGTGCTGGAGAAGAGAATCGTCTGATTCGATCAGGAGTTCCCCCAGTTCTGACGGAGGATAGGTAAGACAGTTGCATTTTTCCTAATCCGAGAAATTCAACGACAAGAGGTTACCGATGAAACGAGTTTTTGCAATGCTGGGTATGGGGTTGATGGCCTGCGGGCTGGCGCAGGGGCAGAAGTTTCCTTGCGCGGCGGCGGGCAACAATAACGATTTTCTGGGCATCCAGACGATCCGCCTGTGGCCGGGCGACGCGCCGGAGGCCAAGGGCAAGGCCTGCGAGGACACGCCGACGCTGACCGTCTTCGAGCCGCAGCAGGGGCATGCGAACGGCTCGGCCGTGGTGATTCTGCCGGGCGGCGCGTACGTGATGCTGGCGGGCAACCTGGAGGGACGGCAGATTGCCGACTGGTTTACCTCGCGAGGCTTTCGCGCCTTCGTGCTCAGCTACCGGCTCAGCTCGGATGGCTACCTGCTGCCCGTTCCGCTGATGGACGCACGGCGCGCCGTGCAACTGGTGCGGGCGCGGGCCAGGGACTACGCAATCGATCCGAACCACATTGTGATCATCGGCTTCTCGGCCGGGGGCCACCTGGCGGCGCTGGCCTCGACGCAATTTGTCGCAGGCAAGCCGGAGTCGGAGGACCCGATCGAACGCGTCTCCAGCCGTCCGGACTACCTGGTGCTGGGGTACCCGTGGATCGGCGCTATCTCTTCGGACACTTCGCAGTTGAGCTACTGCAAGATTTTTAATCTGATGGACAAATGCGAAGCGCTGCGGGCCGCATACTCTCCAGAGCTTTTCGTGACCAGGGAGATGCCGCCCACATTTCTGTTTCACACCTTCAACGACGGAACGGTTCCGGTGGAGCAGGGGCTGCGGTTTTACGAAGCGCTGGTGAAGGCCGGAGTTCCGTCCGAAATGCACATCTTCGCGAATGGCCCGCACGGCACGGGACTGGGCAAGGGCGACGCGGCTCTGGATCAGTGGCCCAGCCTGCTGGAAACGTGGCTGCGGGCGCAGGGGTTGCTGACGCGAGACAATTCCGTCGTCAAACCGTAGGGGATTGGCCGCAGAAGAAGTCAGGATGTTGACGAGGAAGAACAGCCCTGAAATGCAAAGGCGGGTAGCCGAATCCGGGAGTGGAAGGACTTCCCGAAGCCGGCTGCCCGCTGGACCCTGGACCGTGTCTAGGTGATAAAGTCAGTTTAGGCTCGTTCATGGGGAAAGCAAGTTCCAAATTGCACAAAAATTCCAAAATGGTGATTGCAGTCACAGTATCCTACCCGTGTTGCCCTGTTAGCTTTGATGGTGGGGCTCGCCCCTGATACAAAAAGAGTGTTCCACCCGCGCCGGAAGATCATACTGACCGCTTGGAAAACCTGAACGAACCGGACCAGAATGCAAGAAATTATTCAACAACTCGGGACGCTGTTCCTTAGCTCTGTACCCACGATTCTGCTGTTTATCGTGATGGTTGTGGCCTATCAATTCCTGGTGCAGGGACCGCTGACGGCCACGCTGAAAGAGCGCCGCGCCCGCACCGAGGGCGCCGTTGAAGATGCCCACAACGCCATTGCCCAGGCCGAAGCGAAAGCGGACGAGTACGCCGCCAAGCTGCGCCAGGCTCGCGCCGAAATCTTCAAGATCCGCGAACAGCGCGTGAAGCAGTGGAATGCCGAGCGCGACGCGGTCCTGGATGCGGCCCGCAAGGTTGCCGGGCTCAAGGTGAGCCAGGCCAAAACGGAACTGGAAGCCGAGGCCGCTCACGCCAAAGCTGAACTTCAGGCTTCCGCCGGGGATTTGGCCCGCCAAGTGGCGTGCGCCGTGCTGCCGCCTGTCGCCGCCGGGGGTACCCGTTGAGAGAGTTCATGCCACAAGCGCGTTGTTCCCATCAAGTTTTTCGTGTTCTATTGTTGCTGACGCTGGCTGCAGGAGTAGCGATTGCGCCCTGCCGGCTTTTGGCACAGGAACCGGCAGCCGGTACGGCCGCCCAGGCTCCCGCGTCCCAGTCTCAATCTCAGTCCAAGCCCGAGGCTAGACCGACCCAGGAAGAGCAGAATAATGCTTTTCGGGTCGAAGGCCCAATCGTCAAATGGACAGCCAAGACCCTGCATACATCGGCTGAGACAGCGGCCAGCATCTTCGAGATCGTCAACTTTCTGATCATCGTGCTGGGTGTCGGCATTCCCCTGTTTCGCTTCCTGCCCAAGTTCCTCCGCAACCGCTCTGAAAAGCTGCGCGGAAATTTGGAGTCGGCACGCAAAGTAACGGCGGACGCCAACAGCCGGCTGAGCGCCATCGAGGCCAAGCTTTCCGGGCTGGACGGCGAGATCAGCCAGATTCGCGCCCAGGTGGAAGCGGAAAGCCTCCATGACGAGACGCGCATCAAGTCCACGATTCAGGAAGAAAGCGCACGCATTGTGGCCTCGGCAGAGCAGGAGATTGACATGACCGTCACACAGGCCCGGCGCTCGCTGCGCAACTTTGCCGCCGACCTGGCCATTGGCGAGGCCGCCAAAGAAATGGTTCTGACGCCGGAAACTGATCGGGCTTTGATTGCCGAATTCCTCGGCGGCGTGGCCGGCACTGACGTGCAAAAGGGAGGGCAGAACTAAATGGCGATCTTTGTTGCCCGTTACGCCCGCGCCTTTGCCGACGTGGTGAGCGAAGAAAAGCTGGATACTGCGGTGCTCGACCAGCAGATGAACGATTTTTTGGCGACCTGGGATGGAAGCGTGGAGCTGCGCGCTCTGTTTGCCAATCCGGCAGTCGCCGTGGAGCAGAAGGTGGCCGTTCTGGATAAGCTGAACGCCACGCTCGGACTGCAGAAGCAGACGCGCAACCTGATGGCGGTACTTATCAAGAACGACCGCATCGGCGAGGTGCGCGAGGTGATTGAAGCCTGGCGCGCGGAGATGCAGGAACGGCAGGGCATTCGCCAGGTGGAGATTGTGACCGCCCGCGAACTCAGCGAACAGGACCGCACGGGGCTGGTGGCCGGAGTTGGCAAGCTGGCAGGCGGACGCATCCAGGCCAATTTCAAGCTGGACCAATCCATCCTGGGCGGAACCGTGGTGCGCATCGGGTCGACGGTCTATGACGGCTCGGTTCGCGGCCGGCTGGAACGGTTGAAGAGTCAGCTTACAGCTAACAGTTGACAGCTTGCAGTTGACGGATTTCATGGTTTTTGCATTGGGTTTATGAGTTTGGCGATCAGGGGCAGCGGTTGGAACAGGCTCTGCGGATCGCGGTAAACAGAAAACTGTTGGCTGTCAGCTTTTAGCTGTCAGCTTGTAAAAGGACAGAAATGGCTCAGATCAAGGCAGACGAGATTACGCAACTTCTTCGCGAGCAGATCGCGAACTACGACTCGAAGGTTCAGGTCGACGAAGTCGGGACGATCACAACACTGGGCGACGGCATTGCCAACCTTCACGGACTCGACAAGGTGATGGCAGGCGAGTTGCTAAGCTTCCCGCATGGCATCGCGGGACTAGCCCTGAGCCTCGAAGAGGACTCGGTAGGCGCGGTGATTCTGGGCGACTACACCGAACTCAGCGAAGGCGACGAGGTCAAGCGCACGGGCACCATTCTCAGCGTGCCAGTGGGCGACGGCATGATCGGGCGCGTGGTGAACGCGCTGGGCCAGCCCATCGACGACAAGGGCCCCATCGCCTCGACAGAGTCGCTGCCGATTGAGCGTCTGGCCCCCGGCATCATCGACCGCCAGCCGGTACGCGAACCGATGGCCACGGGTCTGAAGGCCATCGACGCCATGATTCCCATCGGCCGCGGCCAGCGCGAGCTGATCATCGGCGACCGCCAGACGGGCAAGACCGCCGTGCTGCTGGACACGATTATCAACAACGCCAAAAACGATCTGATCTGCATTTACTGCGCCATTGGCCAGAAGCGCTCCTCGATTGCGCAGGTCGTCCAGACGCTGACCGAAGCCGGCGCCATGGGGCACACGGTCATTGTCGCTGCCTCGGCCTCCGAGCCGGCGCCAATGCTTTACATCGCGCCCTACGCGGCTACCGCCATCGGCGAGTACTTCCGCGATAACGGCAAGCACGCGCTGGTGATGTACGACGATCTGTCAAAGCACGCCATGGCGTACCGCGAAATCTCGCTTCTGCTTCGGCGTCCGCCGGGCCGCGAAGCGTATCCGGGCGACGTTTTCTATCTCCACTCGCGCCTTTTGGAGCGCTCCTCCAAGATGAGCAAGGAGAAGGGTGGCGGCTCGCTTACCGCGCTGCCGGTCATCGAAACCCAGGCTGGCGACGTTTCGGCGTACATTCCGACCAACGTCATCTCCATCACCGACGGCCAGATCTTTCTGGAAACGGATCTGTTCAACTCCGGCATCCGTCCGGCAGTGAATGTGGGTCTTTCGGTTTCGCGCGTGGGCTTCTCGGCGGCCATCAAGGCGGTCAAGCAGGTGGGCTCCACGCTGAAGCTGGATCTGGCGCAGTATCGCGAGCTGGCGGCCTTCGCGCAGTTCGGCTCCGATCTCGATCCGCTCACCCAGAAGCAGCTCAACCGCGGCCAGCGCCTGACGGAATTGCTCAAGCAGCCGCAGTTCCAGCCGCTCACCTGGCAGCAGCAGATGGTGATTCTGTTTGCCGGCACGCAGGGCTATCTGGACGACATTCAGATCACCGATATTCGCGCCTTTGAGGTCGGTCTCTACAAGTACATCGAGAGCGCGCAGACGGCGTTGATGGACGATGTGACCGAGAAGAAGGCTCTTGACGACGACCTGCGCGCCAAGCTGCACGCGGCGCTCAAGGAGTATCACGACAATTTCGTGGCGGATCTGGCCGCGAAGTAGGGGTCAGAGATCAGTAAGACGATTGCAGCAAGAACGTTAGAAACCGAGGGGTCAGAGGACAAAGATCAGTTAAGCCCGATTGCAGCACCAATAGGGCATCTGATCTCTGATCTCTGATCTCTGATCTCTGATAACTGATAACTGGGAAGACAATGGCAAACGTACTCGATCTACGGCGGCGCATTCGCAGCGTGACCAACACGCGGCAGATCACCAAGGCCATGAAGATGGTCTCGGCGGCCAAGCTGAGGCGCGCGCAGGAGCGGGCCCTGGCGGCAAGGCCCTATGCCAAGATGATCACCAGCGTGCTGGAATCGCTGACCCGCCGCATTGATATTTTTGATGAAGAGACCGGCAATCTGCGCCATCCGCTGTTTATCACGCGCCCGGAGAAGCGGGTGCTGCTGATCGTCATCAGCGGCGACAAGGGCTTTGCCGGCGCCTTCAACGCCAACATTCTGAAGACGGCATTTCAGTTCATCGGGGGCAATCCGGACAAGGAAATCGACGTCGAGGCTGTGGGCCGCAAGGCACGCGATCTGATGCATCGCCACTATCCGGAAGCCGTTTACGCCGAGCAGACCGGCGAGGACGGCCGCGTTACCCGGACACGCGAACGCAAGGCGCCCGTCGAGGTCACAGGCGACCATCCAGGGATGCTTCTGAAGCTGCAAGTCGGCAGCGTGCATGAGTTGGCGCAGAGCGTCATTTCCCGTTATGTGAATGAGGAGATCGACGCCGCCTACATCGTTTACAACGAATTCAAATCAGTGATCGCGCAGCGTCTGGTGGTTGAAAAGCTGCTGCCATTGATGAAGATCGGCATCCCGCAGATCACTGGCGCGGCCGAGCCGACCGAAGCCGAGCGGGAGCGCGCCGCCGAAGCAGCTCTTTCGGCGGGCATCGCCATCGAGCCGGTCGATACGGCCGAAGCCGACGAGGAAGCAAAGAAGTTCGGCACCGCGCAGGTGGACTACATCTACGAGCAGCCCAGCGAGGAACTTTTCGATGGACTGCTGCCGCAATACGTTTTTTCAATGCTGTATCACGCCATGACGGAGTCGGTTGCCGCGGAGAACGCGGCGCGCATGACCGCCATGGATGCGGCAACCAACAACGCCTCGGATATGATCGACACGCTCACGCTGCACATGAACCGCGTGCGGCAGGCGGCCATCACCAAGGAAATCATCGAGATTGTCAGCGGCGCGGCCGCTGCTTAGTACTCAGTACTTTGAAAAGGCAGAAAAATGGCAGAGAACATCGGCAAGGTAATCAAGGTTTCCGGTCCCGCGGTGGACGTGCAGTTTGAAGAAGCGACAATGCCGCCCATCTATCAGGCGCTGCGTGTCACCAGCGAGGGCTTCACTGTGCCCACGCCCATCAGCGTGATTCTCGAGGTGCAGCAGCACCTGGGCGAGGGCCGCGTCCGCACTGTGGCCATGGAAGCCACTGACGGCATGGTCCGCGGCATGAAGGCCATCGATCTTGGCGGCCCCATCCGGGTTCCCGTGGGCAAAGAGACGCTGGGCCGCATCATCAACGTCATCGGCGAGCCAGTGGACAACCTGGGACCGATCGGCGAGCACACACGCATGCCCATCCACCGTCCCGCACCCCTCTTCGACGAGCAGTCGACCCACGAGGAGATGTTCGAGACCGGCATCAAGGTCATCGATCTGATTCAGCCCTTCTTGAAGGGCGGCAAGATCGGCCTCTTCGGCGGCGCCGGCGTCGGTAAGACCGTGGTCATTCAGGAGCTTATCAACAACGTGGCCACGAACCACGGCGGCTACTCGGTTTTTGCCGGCGTTGGCGAGCGCACACGCGAGGGCAACGACCTTTGGCGGGAGATGACCGAGTCCGGCGTGATTAAGCCGGGCGACTACAAGGATTCCAAGTGCGCGCTAGTTTTCGGCCAGATGACTGAGCCGCCCGGAGCCCGCCTGCGCGTGGCCCTGAGCGCTCTGACCGTCGCCGAGTACTTCCGCGACGTGGAAGGCTCCGACACGCTGCTGTTCATTGACAACATCTTCCGCTTTACGCAGGCCGGCAGCGAGGTTTCGACTCTGCTGGGCCGCATGCCTTCGGCCGTGGGCTACCAGCCCAACCTGGCCACCGAAATGGGCGAGCTGCAGGAGCGCATCACCTCTACAAGCAAGGGGTCAGTCACTTCGGTGCAGGCCGTCTATGTGCCCGCCGACGATTTGACGGATCCGGCTCCGGCCACTACCTTTGCCCACCTGGACGCGACCACCGTGCTGAGCCGCCCGCTGTCGGAGCTTGGTATTTATCCAGCCGTTGATCCGCTGGCTTCGACCTCGCGCATCTTGAGCGCGCGCATCGTCGGCCAGGAGCACTACGACGTGGCCCAGGGCGTGAAACGCATTCTGCAACGCTACAAGGATTTGCAGGACATCATCGCCATTCTGGGCATTGACGAACTCTCCGAAGAAGACAAGTTGACCGTGGCTCGCGCCCGCAAGATTCAGAAGTTCCTTTCACAACCCTTCCACGTGGCCGAGCAGTTCACCGGTATCCCTGGGAAGTACGTGAAGATTGCGGACACTGTGCGCAGCTTCAAGGAGATTCTTGCCGGCAAGTACGACGACATCCCCGAGCAGGCCTTCTACATGAAGGGCTCCATCGAGGAAGTGCTGGAAACCGCCGAGAAGCTCAAGGCGGAAGCGTAAGAACAGAGATCAGAGGTCAGTTAAGAACGATTCTCAGGCAAGCGGGCTTTTGTGATCTCTGATTTCTAACCCCTGATCTCTGAAAGGGCATTATGGCAGACGAAACCAATCAACTGCGCGTCCGGCTTGTGACTCCCGAGCGCACCCTCTTCGATCACGCGGCGACGGCGGTCGAACTGCCCGCGAAGAACGGGTACATGGAGGTGCTCTACGGCCACGCGCCGTTGATGGCCGAGCTGGGCGCCGGCGACGTGACCCTGCACGGCGGCCCTGACGGGCCGGAGAGCGTCACCCGCTACAACGTCAACTGGGGCTTTGCGGAAGTGCTGGGCGACCGTGTCACGATCCTCGCCTCCGATGCCCTGAAGCCCGAGGAGATCGACGTACCTCGCGCTCAGCAGCAACTCGAACGCGGCCATGAGGAATGGGATAAAGCCGGAGACAGCGAAGCCGCCTACGACGAAGCTCTACGCGTCATCGCCGAAGCCGAGGCCAAGATTGCTTCCGCAGCGGAAAAATAGTAACACTTCTTTTACAGAACGGTGCTTCAATGAAAAGGCCCTGCTCAGATGAGCGGGGCTTTTTCGTTGGTTGGAAGACTCGGCTAGGAGACCGTCTTCGGCAAACGACGGTTGCAGACCTTTCAAAGCCGATATATCTTGATGGGTGCGCGGGGAAAACGTACGGCGCGCTTTCCGCTGAAAAGAAGGAGGGTCGCAATGCAATTTGAAAGGAAATGGCTGTGGGTTGATTCTGCGCGAGGGCTTGTTTTTCTGGCGCTCATAGCCGTTGTCTTTGCTCCGCAAGCGGGCTTCGCTGCCACTAGGATGATTTCCGGCGCGGACAACGGGGGCGAGGTCCATCTGAAGACAGGCGGGACGCTTGAGTTGCGGCTGAAGTCGAATCCCTCCACCGGCTACATGTGGCAGGTTCAGACTGGATCAACTCCGCTTTTGAAGCTGGTGCGCCAGTCGCAAACCAGAGCCACGGAGCTCGGCGTGGGGCGGCCCATTGTGCAGGTCTTTCTCTTCAAGGCCGTGCGGAGCGGGGAGGGGATTCTGCAACTTCATTACGTCCGCTCCTGGGAAAAGCCGGCACCTGACGAGGAACAATTCGAGATTCATGTATTCATAGAGTAGGAACGCGTCCGGAAGAATTCAGTCCTTTATTGCTTCAGAATCCAGCTCGCGATCTTGTCCAGCGCGACGGGCGAGATGGTCTCTTCGATCTGCGCGTATTCGGCCGGTAAGCCGGTCTTCGCCGTTTGGAAAAGGCAGGAAACGGCCCCTTACCCGGCGGAACAGTCAGCGTGGCCGCAAGCGTGTTGCCTGCGGCCTTGTTGGCGTAAGTCACCTCCTCTTCGGGATATGGGTAGGGCTTGACAGGAGTCTGCGGGCGGCGGAGCGGCTCTATAGCGGATTAATTCTTGACGCGCTTCAGGGCCAGCGGCAAGGGGTTGCCCATTTGGGTGAACGTGCCATCGATGGAATTCAAATCCGCGGCGATCTTGCCCTCAAATGTAGCCTGGATCGCGTTTATGGTGATCATGAGCAAATTGCCGCTGCGCTTGACGGATGTCGCCGAGAGCCAGACTGGGCTCTGGTCGGGACTCTGCATCTGAGCAGTCAGGCCGTCCTGGGTGTTGACGATCTTGAAGACGATGCGCAGCTTGAGCGCGCCCGTATCGAGCGTGCCCAGCCATGTGCCGTCGATCTCCGAGGGCGGCGCGGCGGCTTTCGCTGGCGCGCGCTTGAAATTGAGTTCGAGTGGTATGCCTTGCGACCATGTGCCGTCGATCTCAGTCGCATCCTTGTTGAGTGTGCCTTCGTAGGTGCCATGCACGGCATCCACGGTGAGGCTTAGTTTGGAATCCTTCAGCGTGATCGCGCTGATCGGGATGCCATTGGCGCCCTGATCGACGCTATCGAGGGTTGCAGTGAGGCTGCCGTCCTTGGCGGCGGTGACGTGCAGAACAAGGCGAAGCTGCGTGCCCCCGGCCTTCAGCGTTCCCTGCCAATCCCCGGCAATCTGCGCTTGCGCCCGGCTGAGCGGCGAGAGAGCCGCCAGAGCGAGCACCATCAATGTGATTCTATGCATGATCCGGAATTTCATCGTTCTCCAATCCGCAGAAGAAACGGCCCCAGAGTCCACCGCGTCTTTCGGATATTTCAGGCTGACGCGGGAGCAATGAAAAAATGAGTTTCTCTGCCCACCCAGAGTACGCCAGAGCGAAATCACAGTAAACGTATCTTAGTTAAGAGTCTCCAGGGTGGCTTTTTCTTGAGGAAAAAGCCACTTGGCGGGCGTGCCTCCGAGATACACCTACTGTGATTTCGCTATAGCATCCGCGAAAAAAACAGCGATTGATTGCCCGAAAACCCGGCCGGCCTGCTCCAGCGCAACAGGCGGCGCGCCCCTTTGGTCTTCGCATGATTGCCGATAGCGGGAAGCCTCCCTTCTCCCTATGCAATTTGCGCTGCCAGCGCATACAATTTTCCAAGGGAAAAAGATGGCCAAAGCGAAGGAACACATTTTCGAGATTGCCTGCCCGGATTGCGGGGCGATGCTGAAGATTGATGCAGCTTCCGGCCTCGTGGTGAGCCATACTCCGGCGCCGCAGAAGCGGATGTTCGAGGATCTGGAGACAGCGGCTCAGGCGATGCGCGAGCGCGATGAGCGCAAGGAGTCGCTTTTCCGCCAGTCGGTCGAAGCGGAGAAGAACAAGGAAGATCTCTTCGAGAAGAAGTTTGCGGAGGCGCTGCGCAAGGCCAAGGACGCTCCCGATGGGAAACCTCTTCGTGAGTTCGACCTGGACTGAGGTCCGGCATTCCCGATTCGGCGGAGAGTTTTCTGCAGGCCAACGCACGGACGGTCATTTGGAGTAATACTGAATGCACGATCCCTCGACCGCGGTGAGCGCGGTCCGGGGCAGAAGGAGAGCATATGGTGGCTGTTCCGTTTTCAGAACCAGCGAAGAAATCTCCAACTACGCCGGACGCCGTGGAGTCCGAAGCCATGAACTGGATCGCATTTGCGGCGGGTGGAACGCTTGTGGCAAGCGGCTTGCTGCTACTGGCCGGCGAGCGTCGCGCCGGGATGGTGGCTGCTGCCTCAGGCACGGCCCTGGCCCTGCTCGACCAGCAGGAAACGCTTCACCATTGGTGGGAAACGCTGCCCGGCTATATCGACCAGGTGCAAAATGTGCTGAACAAGGTGCAAGATACGGTTAATGATGTAGCCGCCAAGCGCGAGGATTTGCGGCGGATTCTGGCCAGGTAAGAGATTCGCATTCCCCCACCCTTCCGCCAGGAACGCGAAAGGATGGGGCACGGAAGATGGCACAAAAACAAAAACTTGCCGAAGGTGGGGCCACCCACATAAGACTTCGAACTAGTTTTTCCGTTCCACCAGGTAGGCGGCGACGGCCTTCAGCCCATCGGCCCGGCTGCCGTAAGGTTCAATGGCATTGAAGGCCTCTTCGATCAGGCGCGCAGCGTCACGCTGGCTCTGCTCAATGCCGTAGACGGCCGGCCAGGTAGCTTTCTCCGTGGCCTGATCCTTGCCCGCGGTCTTGCCCAGGTGCGCCGAATCCACAGTCATGTCGAGCACGTCATCGACAATCTGAAAAGCCAGACCAGCCTTGCGGCCAAACAAATCCAGGCGAACCACATCGTCCGGGGTTGCCCCGGCATAGACGCCGCCCGCCACCACGGCGACACGGATCAGAGCGCCGGTCTTGGCGCGGTGAATGGCGTCGACCAGCTCCGGCGTGGGCTTCTGATGTTCGCTTTCGATATCCAGCACCTGGCCGCCGATCATGCCCTCGACGGTGCCGACGGCGTTGGCGACGAGACCGATGATCTGCACGGTGGCCGCGGGCGGCGTGTCGAGGCCGGCCAGCACTTCGAAGGCGCGGGTCTGGAGGGCGTCGCCGGCCAGGATGGCGATAGCCTCGCCGAAGGCCACGTGGCAGGTGGGCTTGCCACGGCGCAGGTTGTCGTTGTCCAGAGCGGGCAGGTCGTCGTGGATGAGCGAGTAGGTGTGCAGCATTTCCAGAGCCGCGCCCAGCCGCTCAATCCCCTGGGGCCGTGCGCCCGCGATGGTAACTGCGGCCTGGTAGGCCAGCAGCGGACGGAGGCGCTTGCCACCGGCAAAGACGGAGTGGCGCATGGCGCCATGAATCGAAACGGGCACGGCCGTAAGGCTGGGGAGCAACTGCTCCAGCGCTTGGTCGGTCAGCTCCGCGGCCTCTTGCTTCAGCGATTTCACATCGACAGGCATCGCTTTCATGATAACCGAGACCGTTCAAATTTTCTGTGCTTTGGCTCCAAAAGCCAGAGGCCTGTAAACAGCACAGCGGCCAGAACGCTCAACCAGCGCCCGGCGATTACGACCGGAGGATCGACCCAGTCCACGGTTAGATCGACCGGGCCCTGCGGCACGGGCACGACCATCAGGCCATCATCGCGCTGCGGCAGAGCGTCAGTGGGCCGGCCGTTCACCGCGACCCGCCAGGCCGGATAGCTGCGCAAGCGCAGAATCAGGAAGCCGGGATGACGGACGACAGCTCTGAGGCGTTTGTGCTCTGGCGACCCAGGTTGCCAACCGAGCGTTGCGTCGCAACTGTTCTGCCCGGCGTTCCAGGCAGGGGCGGTTCCGTCCACTTTCGGGCCATTGGGGAGCACGCCCAGCACGGTGGAGGGATCGCTGACCAGGCAAGCGCCGGGCAGGCCGGTGGCCACCAGCGCGTCGTCGGCATCGGGAGGCGCGTACTCGTCGTATCCCACAAAGCCAGCGCCACTGCGGTAGGCGCTGGCGATACCGGAGACGGCATCCTCCGCGTCGCAAACCTGGAAGAAGGTGCGCCCGGTGTAAACCGTTGCGGCCAGGAAGATCGCGGCGCAGACGAACACTACGGCCACGCGGACCCAACGCCGCGCAGCGTTGGGGGGCCAGACAGCCGCAGCGAAGAAGATGGCCATCGGCGCCTCCAGAACGAGCAGCCAGCGCCACGGGAACTGCAGGAATCGCAGCTTCGGCAAAAGATTCCAGAGCGGCAGCGAGATGGGAAGCTGGAAAAAGAGAACGGCCACCGGAATCAGGGCCAGTGGAATCCACCAGCGGCGAAGAATGGACTGACCCTCCGAGGCCAGCTTGCCCCGACCCCAGCAAAGCAGCAGCCCGCCTAGCGCCACTGCGATCATGCAGACGGCCAGAATCGAGATCTTCCGCAGCTCCACATCATGCATCGCCAGGGCCGGGTCGGTGTGGCGCGCGAAGAGCCAACTATTTTCGATGCGCAGGCCGGGATCGTCGATTGCCTGCTGCACATCGACCCAGCGCTGCTCCCAGGTGGCGGGAAGAAGGAAGAAGCCCGCTAGAGAGGCTCCAAGAGCGACGCCAACCGTGGCGCGCAGCACTGGCGCCCACGAGCGGGCCAGCAGAGCGGCAGCCAGCGCGACCGCGGCCAACAGATAGCAGCCCATCACTCCCAGCGGCACGTTCGCGAGCCAGCAGCCGGCGACTACTAAAGCCAGCGGAGCTGCTGAGCCGTCCAGGGCGCGCTTCCAGAGCGATCCGGCCGGGTTGCTCTCGCGCAGAACCAGCAACAGCAGGAGAGGAATCCAGAAGCCGCCCGCCATCTCCGCGAAGGCCGTGCGCTCATAGGCGTTGAAGAGGGCGTAGCCGGAAAAAAGCGCCGCGCAACCGGCCAGGGTGGCTGCGCCGTCTGGGAGCATGTGGCGCGCCAGCGCCCTTGTCGCGAGGCCTGTGCCGGCTAACAGCAGAAACGTCAGCGCCACGGGGACAAACTGCCAGGGCAACGCCAGCCCCAGTGCCGCGCCCAGCATCCACGTCAGCGGCGGATAAAAGATGAAGCGCGGCTCGCCCGCGCCGAAGTTGGGGCTCGGAGCCCAATGGGGATAGAAAATCCCGTGACGCCAACTGTTCAGGGCGTCGAACCAGGAGACCAGATGGAAATCGAAGTCGTGGCCGCAGGAGGGGCCGCGCACCAGTTGCGGCGCAACGGCCACGGCCGCCGCCAGAAGGACAAGGGCGGGACCGGCGAAGCGCCTCCAGCGTGATCGGGTTATGGTTGGTTCTATCTTCATCTCGTGCCAGATACCGGGTGCCCCACATTCATGGGATGAACCTCTGTTGTTTTGCGCTTACGGTAGCAGCCGCAGCAGGTGACGGGCTTGCGCGGCCACGGCTTCCGGGGTGAAGGGCAGGGCGAAGGTCGTGCCGCCGTACCAGTCGTTCCACTGGTCGCGGAAGTAAGGCGAGTAGGGGTTGCCGCTCTCGCCCAGCACAATGTTCTCCGTTGAGCCGTCCACATTGCTCCAGTCCATGGTGAATCGCTGCGAGGGACCGAAGTCGCGGCCTACCTGCTTCACTGTGGTTGTGTCGCCGCTCTGCGGGTACGGGCCGACGCCGGCCACGCGGCCCACCAGCGGCAAAAGCATCGCCAGCGGATGCTCGATCTTGACCACGTGCCAGCTTCCATAATTCCAGCGGCCCACGTCGCCGGGGGCTTTGCCCGCCTTCATCCCCTTGCGGACAGCATCGGTCAGCAGAGCGTCCCAGTTCTTGTACTTCGACGGAAGCCACTCGGCATAGCTATGCATGATAATTTCTTCTTCGGCAAAGTTCTGCTCGCCCCACTGATAGGAGGCAGCATCCTCGCCCAGCTTCGGCTTGAGAATCAGCGGCCAGAGGGCATAGCGGGCTTCGGTCACGATTGAGGCGGCGGCGGAGTCGGTGCTCAACTTGCCGTCCCAGGAGCGCATCAGGTCGGCGGCCTTCTTCAGCCGGTCGTCCGCGCTGGGGGTGTGGTCGATGGCGTAGGCCAGGCGATGGCCGATCTCCTGATCCACTTCACTGTAGACGTCGGTCTGCACCGCCAGCATGTCGGCAGGCTTGAGCTGGTCGCGGCCCTGGAGCGCCTTGTAAATGCGCTCGACGCGGTAGGGATCCATCCATTCGAGCGAGAGCGGAGACGGGAAGCCGGCGGTGGTTACGCGGGAGTTGGCCGTTGCCAGAAAACCCGAGGGCGGATCGACGGCACCGGGCATCGCGTCAAAGGGAATGTAACTCTGCCATTCGTGCGCGGAGTCCTGAATGGGCACGCCCGCCAATCCCCCCGGGCGCAGCGGAAGCCGTCCGATGGCCTGGTAGGCGATGTGGCCCTGATCGTCGGAATAAACGACATTCTGCGCGGGCCAGCACCACGCGCCCAAAGCTGCGGAAAATTCCGTCCAGTTGGAGGCGGTGTTGAGCTGGTAGAGCGGCATCCCGTTCAGCGACGGGTCGTAGAGAGTCCACTTGAGGGCGAGGGAACGCTTCTCTTTAGTGAAGAGCGGATTCAGCAGCGGGCCGTGGGCCGTGGATTGCACATCGAGCGTTACGTTCCTGCCCCCGCGCACGCGGATGATTTCATGGTCCACGGCCAGCGGCTTCCAACTGCCGTCGGCGGCCTGGTAGTTGCCCTTGCCGTCCAGCTTCTCGATGTAGAGATCCTGCACGTCGGCGAAGAGCGCGGTGAAGCCCCAGGCCACGTGCTCGTTGTGGCCGGCGATCACATACGGCATTCCCGGAAGCGTCACCCCGGCGGCGTGATAGCCCGGCGCGCGCAGGTCGGCCGTGTACCAGATATTCGGCTCGGTCAGCGGCAAATGCATATCGTTCGAGAGCAGAGGCTTGCCGCTGGCCGTGTGATTGCCGGCGATGACCCAGTTGTTTGAGCCCGGCGCGCAACCGGCGCAGACGGGCAGACCGAGGAGTTCGCGCAAGGCGCGAGGGTCTTCATGAGATTCAAGAACGGGGAGTGGATTGGGGGGCGTGGTCTCCCACCCTTTTCGCAAAGAAAGCGAAAAGGATGGGGCACGGAGCATTCGTAGAATCTCCGATCCGGCGGAGGGGGCGGCGCTAGTCTGGCTGGGTTCATCCTGGCCGTCCTCGTCCTCGTCGTTGCTAGGAGCCGGTTCGGCGTGCGGCTGGCTCAGGTCCAGCATAACGCCGGTGGGCGGATGGTCGCGCCATGAGCCGACAGGATAAAGCTCCGATTCCAGCCTGGAGTTATGCAGCCTGGCGGCCACCCGCTCGCGCCCCAGCTTGGCATACCAATGCGTGTCGAGCATTTCGGCCATCAACACGCCAACGCTCACCGAGTCGATGCCGCTCCAGGGCTGCGGCTTGTAGTGCAGCAGCCTGAACTCCGGCGGCAGCGAATCCTGATGCTGCGCGATGAAGAGATTTACGCCGCGCGCGTAGGCATCCAGGCGGGCGCGGTCTTCCACGGAAAGGTTGGCATAGACGCGCCGGGCCGTGTTCCGGAATTGCAGCACCCGCTGCGTCTTGTCGTGCCGGAGCAGCGAGGGACCCATGATCTCCGCTAGTTCTCCGTTGGCGCTGCGCCGCAAGCCGTCCATCTGCCACAGGCGATCCTGCGCGGTGACGTAGCCCTGCGCTACGAAGAGATCGATCTGGGTGGCCGCGTCAATGTGGGGCACGCCGTGGGCGTCGCGCCGGACGATCACGGGGGCCGAGAGCCCGGCCAGATGCATATCCCCATCGAGCGCCGGCAGCGCCGCTTTGGCCGCCGCGCGCAGCCATAGCACGCCCACGGCCGCGGACACTATCAGCACGGCCAGCAGCATGCCCGCCGACCACAGAAGAATCCGCGGCCAGCGGGGGTTGCGGCTGGCTGTGATGGAGGGTGCGAGCGCTTGAGGTTGGGATTCGGTGTCGGCCATCGTTCTTCACAGGATAACGCCGCGGCAGCAACCACGCGCCAATTCTCACCGGCGGACCCAGGGCGGCGAATGCTGCTGGTTCGCTTCTGCGGGTGCGTATCAGCGAATAAAATGGATTTATCCCATCGAAGTCACCGTGAGGTCATCATGCAATTTCTAGTTCTGGGCAAAGGAAAGACCGGAAGCCTCGTCGTCGAGGTAGCCCGCGAGCGCGGCCACTCGGTCCGCGCACTCGACATCAACGAGAATCAGCACGCCTGTGCCCTTACCGCCGACAACCTGAGCGGCATGGACGCGGTCATCGACTTCACCGCACCTGAAGCGGCCTTGGAAAATATGCGCGCCGTCCTCGGCCTCGGCGGCCGCATCGTCGTCGGCACCACGGGCTGGTACGCACACCTCGACGAGATGAAGTCGCTCGCCCAACAGCGCGGGGCACTGCTCTACGGCACCAACTTCTCCATCGGCGTGCAGAAGCTCTTCCGGCTGACAGGCGCGCTGGCCCAGATGGACGGCTACACCTTCTCCATCGACGAGACGCACCACGTCTCCAAGCTCGACGCGCCGAGCGGCACCGCCATCACGCTGCGCGAGATCGTTGAGGCAGCGCACCCCGGCGCAAAGGTGGAGGTCACCTCTCACCGCTTGGGCGACGCCATGGGCGAGCACATCGTCACCGCGACCGGAGCAAACGACACGCTCGAACTTCGCCACGAAGTGACAAGCCGCCGCTGCCTGGCCGAAGGCGCGGTCCGCGGAGCCGAGTGGATCGCAGGCAAATCCGGAGTTTGGGACTTCCGTGAAATCTTTGAGCATCTGTAGATCTTCGCTAGAGCTCAGGCAGATGATGCGGCGGTGCGGCTTTTGATGAAAACTACCTCATTTTGAAGCCCGCGCCCTTCGGTATATTCTTTTGTTATGGAGACTACAGGTTGCGGTACAGCTATTGTCACGCCCTTCCGGGCGGATGGATCGGTCGATGAACAGGCGCTGAGGGCGCTGGTGAACTGGCAGATCGAATCGGGAATCGACTTCCTGGTGGCCTGCGGTTCAACGGGCGAAGCGGCCACGCTGGACGAGGAAGAGTGGCTGATGGCGGTCTGCATTGTGGCCGAAGCGGCTGCCGGCCGCGTGCCGGTGTGGGCCGGATGCACCCACAACTGTACCCGCACGCTTCTGCGCATCGCCAGCCGGCTGAAGCAGATTCGCGGCGTCGATGCCGTGCTCTCGGCCAACCCCTACTACAACAAGCCCTCCCAGGAGGGCCAGTTCCAGCACTTTCTGGCCCTGGCCAGGAGTGTGGACCCGTTGCCCGTGGTGGTTTACAACGTGCCCGGACGGACAGGGGTGAACCTGGAGCCGGAAACCGTTGCCCGCTTGGCCGAGGCAGCCCCCAATATCCAGGCGATCAAGGAGGCCAGCGGCAAGCTGCCGCAGATCGCGCAACTGGTCCACCTGCTGCCCCGCGGCTTCAAAATCTTCAGCGGCGACGACAATCTGGCGCTGGCGTCGATCGGCGTGGGCGCGCATGGGCTGATCAGCGTGGCCTCGAACGAAGCTCCGGCGGAGGTCAGCCGCATGATTCACGCCGCGCTGAACAACAACTGGACCGAAGCCCGCGAGCTGGAGCGCCGCTGGGGACGCCTCTTCGAGGCAAATTTCTGGGAATCGAATCCCAGCCCGGTAAAGACGGTTCTCGCCCTGATGGGCCGCTCGACCGATGTGGTGCGCCTGCCGCTTGTGCCTCCCACGGCTGCCACTTGCACACGCCTGGAGCGGCTGGCTGGCGAACTGGGGCTGCTGAAGCACCTTCCGCCGCCCGAGGGGCCTTCGGAAGTGTACTAAAGGCAGGGAACAGGGATCAGTGGTTCTGCGTGACAAGACGCAGATAGCCGGAAGTGGATTTCCGGCTATCTGTGAAGACTGTCACGATGAAGCGGCCGGTCCGGCGGCTTCCTACTTCGCTAATACCTTCTTTACGAGTTCGCTGACCACGCGGCCTTCAGCACGGAGGCTTTTTGCCTGGAGGCTGGCCTGGACGGCTTTGATGACTGGACCCATATCTTTTGGAGTGAGGGCATGGCCCGCGGCGGCGGCAACTTCCGCGGCGGCTTCGGAAACCAGGGCTTGAAGACTGGCTTCGTCGAGGGCCTTGGGCTGGAACTCCTCGATGACGACGATCTCGGCGGCTTCCTTGGCGGCCAGTTCGGGGCGGTTGCCCTTTGTGTAGAGTTCGATCGAGTCGCGGCGCTGCTTGACCATGCTGGCCAGGGACTGCTGCTCCTCGGTCGGGGTCAGGATGTCGCGCTTCTCGATGGCCTTGCTCTTGAGCGTGCTCTTGATGAGGCGCAGCGTTCCAGTGCGCTCGGCGTCGTGGGCCTTCATGGCGAGGATCATCTGTTGCGTGACAAGGACTTCAAGTGCGCCTGCTTCGGTCATAAATTCCCTTTCCAAGATGCTGATCTGATTATGGTTCGCGGTTTCTCAAGTCTCAAATGCGAGAGCTGGGGAATCCGGAGTATGGCTGGTTGAGTGCGGTGGCTTCCAACCCTTGCGACAAAAAGAAGTCGCAAGGATGGGGCACGGTGGTTTGCGGCCCCTCGACAACCCCAAGACAGCCCCAAAAGAGAATTGTAGTGATTTTGGGAAGTTGGTGCAGGATTTGAGCCAATTGGGACAGGCGAGAGATTTGCACAGGAAATGGACATATGAAATCTACAAAATCCACATTCTTGTGTATTCTGTGATTAATGGACCGCCGCTGGGCTGCTGAACCGGCCACTTTCTGGCTTCAGGATCAGAATCCAGGCCCCGGCAGAAAATGAGGAGAAAAATCATGATTCAGAAGACGCGCTTGTTTACACCCGGACCGACTCCACTTTTGCCAGCGGCCCAGTTTGCCATGGCGGCGGCGGACATGCACCACCGCACGCCGGAGTTTCGCACCCTGTTCCAGAAGGTGATAGGGCAGTTGAAGGTTTTCATCGGCACGCAGAACGACGTGCTGCTGCTATCGAGTTCGGGCACGGGAGCGATGGAGGCGTCGGTTTCCAATCTGACGTCGCCGGGCGACCGGGTGCTGGTGCTTACGGCCGGCAAATTTGGCGAGCGCTGGGTAGATCTGACGAAGACCTTCGGCTGCCAGGTGGATGTGGTGGAGAAGCCCTACGGGCAGACGTTTGATCTGGCCGAAGTGAAGGCGGCGCTGAAGCCGGAGCACAAGGCGATTTTCATGCAGGCCTCGGAGACTTCGACGGGAGTGAGCCACGACGTGGAAGGTGTGGCCAATCTGGTGAAGGGCACCGAGACGCTGCTGGTGGTGGACGGCATTACCGGCCTGGGAACCACGACGTTTGACGTGGACGACTGGGGCATCGACATTCTGATCGGCGGTTCGCAGAAGGCCGTGATGATGTCGCCGGGGCTGGCTTATCTGAGCGTGAGCGAGAGGGCTTGGAAGGCGATGGATACCTCGAAGAATCCGCGCTACTACTTTGACCTGCGCAAGGAGCGCAAGAACCAGGGCAAGGGCGAAACCGCGTATACGCCGGCGGTGTCGCTGGTGGCCGGAATGGGCGCGGCGCTGGACTACATTGCCGGGCAGGCTGGCGGCGATCTGGAAAAGGGCCGCATCGCGCTGATCAACAACGCGCAGACGAACGCCAAGGCGACGCGCGCCGCACTGGTGGCGCTGGGTTTCACGCTCTTTGCACCCACTTCGCCTTCAGCGGCGGCAACCGCTGTGTCGGTGCCGGAAGGAATGGATTCGAGCGATGTGGTGAAGGCGCTGAAGACGCGCTTCAGCCTGACGGTTGCCAACGGGCAGGGCACGATGAAGGGCAAGATCTTCCGCGTGGCGCATCTGGGCTTCTTCGATTACCTGGACACGGTGGCCTTCCTGGGCGCTATGGAGCACATTGCCAAGGAGACGCTGGGTCTGCCGGTGGTTTACGGGCAGGCAGTGGCGGCGGCGCAGCAGGTGTACGCGGATGCGGCTAGCTGCTGACAAGCTAACAGCAGACAGTAGGCAGCGGACAGTTTTTAGCTGTTCGCTGCCTGCTGTTCTCGGTCAACTGTGAGCTGTTTGCTGTCAATGGGGAGCTGCATTTATGGCGGAACTGAGTTTTGGGGAGAAGCTGCTGATTGCACGCAAGCAGCTCAACCTCTATCAATACGAGATGGCCGAGCAGTTGGGGGTTCATCCCAACTCGTTGGCCAAATATGAGCGGGGCGAGGGCAAGCCGCACGCTGCGGTGTTGCGGATGTTCGAGATTCTGTGCGAACAGCACGACATCCGTTTTGACGAGTATGAAGCTGCACGCAAGGAAAAGGGAGACGCGATGAAGATTGTTTTGGCAGAGAAGGTATCTCCGGCAACGCTCGCCGTTTTTGCAGCCGAGCCCGGATGGGAAGTTCTGACACACGACCAGTTGCCGGACGGATTGCCGGCGGCGCTCAGCAACGCAGACGCGCTGGTGGTGCGCAGCGCGGTGAAGGCGGACGACGCGCTGATGAGCCATGCGCCGAAGCTGCGGGTGATTGGCCGGGCAGGCGTGGGCGTGGACAACATCGACGCCGCGGCAGCCACGCGGCGGGGCATTGTGGTCATGAACACGCCGGGCGCGAACGCTGTCGCCGTGGCCGAGTTGACCATTGGGCTGATGCTGACGATGGCGCGCAAGGTGCCCGCGGCCAATGCGTCGATGCACGGGGGCAAGTGGGAAAAGAAGATCATGCAGGGCACGGAACTGCGTGGCAAGACGCTGGGCGTTCTGGGGCTGGGACGGATCGGCATGGAAGTGGCCAAGCGGGCCAGGGGCATGGCGATGGAGATTATCGGCTGCGACCCGTTTGTTTCGGCCGCCGTGGCCAGAGAGAACGGCATCAAGCTGGTGACGCAGGATGAGCTTTTTGCTGGGTCGGATTACATCACTCTGCACGTGGGGCTGACGCCGCAGACGACCGGCGCGATCAATGCAAAATCGCTGGCTGCGATGAAGAAGGGTGTGCGCCTGGTCAACTGCGCGCGCGGCGAGCTGATCGACGATGCGGCGCTGGTAGAGGCGCTCAAGAGCGGCCAGGTGGCCGGCGCGGCGCTTGACGTGTTTGCCTCGGAGCCGCCCAAGGACTCGCCTTACTTCGAGATGGACAACGTGATTCTGACGCCGCACATCGCCGGCTCGACGGCCGAGGCGCAAGAGGCTGTGGGCGTGCAGATTGCGCGGCAGGTGCGCGATTACCTGAAGCTGGGCGTGGTGCAGAATGCCGTGAATATGCCCTCGCTGAGCCACGAGGAGTACGTGGTGCTGGCGCCGTACATCAGCCTGGCCGAACGGATGGGCTCTTTTATGGCACAAGCGGGCAAGGGCGGCATCGATGCCATTCACCTGGTCTACGGCGGCAAGCTGGCCGAGGCCAAGACAGACCTGGTGCGCAACGCGGCCATCGCGGGACTGCTGGCGGGCTCGGAGAATGTGAACCGGATCAACGCAGCGACGGTGGCCGAGGCGCGCGGCATCCGCATCCACGAGGAAAAGCAGGAGAGCCATCGGGGCGGCGGGGCCAGCGTGCTGACCATCGAACTGCACACGCCCGCGGGCTCCAGCCAGGCCAGCGCCACGGTGATCCGCGGCGAGCAGCCGCGGCTACTGGCTTTCGACGGCATCGACATCGAAACGCCTCTCGAAGGCAACCTGCTGGTTTGCAGAAACCTGGATGTGCCGGGCGTGATCGGCAAGATCGGATCGACTCTGGGCGAACAAGGCGTCAACATTGCCAACTTCGCGCTGGGCCGCGAGCGCTCGGGCGCAAAGCCGGTGAAGGCGCTGGCCGTGGTGCAGGTGGACGCGCCGGTTTCCGACAAGGTGCTGGAGGCGCTCAAGAGCATCGAGGCGGTACTGGAAGCCAAGTCGGTGCAGTTGCCGGAGGCGGGGCTGTAGGAATGTGATGGTTGGCCGAGGACGTACGATCCCAGGTCCGAAAAGCCGGACCTGGGGAGACCGGTGAATCTGAAAAGGGGCGATTCCGGATGAGCTCGACACTCACTGATTTAGAAATGGTTGAACGGCGTTGTCATGCCTGGGAAAAAACCCGCCAGCGCGGACAATTTCTGTACGCCATCGTTCGAGGTGGGATTCTGGGCGGCTTTTGGTTCCTTTTGAACAACTTTTTCAATGCTTTTGGCAAAGACAAGATGTCTTATGAAGCGATGGCCGTCGTATCGTCTGTCTTTTTTCTAATGGGATGCTACGAAGCACCGAATTCTTGGAAAAAAGCTGAGAGGCGTTATGAATCTGATAAGCAATATCTTGAAGCGATGAGACAACTAGACTCAAACGCCGCAAAACAGCTTTCCGATGTGGGCCCCTGACCTCTACGGTCGGAAGCAATTCGTCTCAGTAAACAGAAAAACCACCGCCAGCCAGCGGTGGTTTTTCATTTACAGAATGTGTGCGAATCTATCCGGCTACGCCGCTGTGTCCGAGCCATTTGCGCAGGTAGGCAACCTGGCCCACATGAATCGTTTCATGGTAAGCGAGAAAGTTTAACACTCCGCTGATCTGGCCGTCTGCACTGGGGATTCTCTCTGGCGAGGGCTTTGATAACGTCTCCTCAGAGGCTCCTTCCAGGGCTGCGGTCAGCCGCGCGGAAACCTCCTCGAAGGCGAGAGTGGCCTCTTCCGGCGTGGGGTATTCGGCGGCATCCGCCGGCTTCGCGCCCCGTCCAAACAGTGACAGCCACGGGCGGGACCACTCTGAACCGAGTAATCCGAGCACGGCGACGCGCGCCCAGATCACGTGGCCCACAATCCACAAGATGTGGTTGGAGGAAGCGCCGGGACTGCGCAGCCACTCTTCCGTGTTCAACCCGTCAAGGCCCTTTTTGAGAAGGTCGTTGTTCAATTGAAAACTGTGGGCAGCACCGGCAATCCGGGTGGGGACAGGCATTTTGTCTACTCTCCTTGGCCGGAGTCTCCAGCCTGATTCCACGCACTGATTTTATGCGCGGCTCTGGTAGGTGCCTTCGCTGGTGTCGACGCGGATCTTTTCGCCTTCGTTGATGAAGGAAGGAACCTGGACGACGAGGCCGGTTTCGGTCTTGGCGGGCTTGCTGACGCTGGAGGCGGTGGCCGACTTGAGGCCCGGTTCCGTTTCGATGACCGTCAACTCGACGCTCGCCGGCAGATCAATGCCCACGGCCTTGCCGTCATAGTAGCTGACTTTGATTTGCAGATTGGGTGTCAGGTATTCGACCGCATCGCCCAAGGTCTCGCTCTTGACCACGGTCTGCTCGAAGTCCACCGGATTCATGAAGTAGTAGTCGTCGCCGTCGGCGTAGAGGAACTCCATGGAAATCTCGTCCACAATGACCTTATCGATGGCGTCGGCGGAGCGAAAGCGCTCCTCGAACATGGAGCCGGACTTGATGTTGCGCAGTTTGGCCTGGATGAAGGCGCGCAGGTTGCCGGGGGTACGGTGCTCAACCTTGAAAACCAGATGCAGTTGGCCTTTGTGTTTGATGATCATGCCGGGACGCATTTGTGTGGCGGGAATCGACATCTAGGTTAAAGCTCCTTGCTCATGTTGCGCTCAGGGCGCAGAAAATTCGGCTTAAGTTCATCTTCTATTGTAGCTCAGGGGCGGTTTGGCGGTGCGGATTGACGCATTTGCGGCTGCTCTGCGAGACTTTGCGCATGGACTACAAAGGGAAAGTGGAGTATGCGCAGGAGCGGAAGATGCGCACGCGGAATACGCGCGTCTACCGGCTGGCGCATTGGCCAATCTGGATTTTTGTCTTTTTTCTAGCGCCGGGACCGCTGACCTTCTCGCTCTTTGCGCATGGCTTCAGCCTGGGCAACTCGCTGTGGCTGGGATTGGTGCTGGCGGGAACATTTGTGGCGCTTATGCGCGGGCGGCTGCCGGGCGCGGAGCCTGCGCCCTATATCCTGCGCTTCGATGAGGACAAGCCGAATCCGCTCTACCGTCGGGTTTGCTACACCTTTGCGTGGAATGCCGCGCTGAACTACGCGCTGCTGAACCTGACCGGTCTGGTGCTGGCCGCGGTGACCGGCATGTGGCGCATGAAGCAGATTTACAACTACGCCTATGGGCCGCTTTGCGCGGTGATTCTGCTGCTGGGCGTGCTGGGCAAGCTGCCGCGGCTGGAGCCCTCGACCCAGAAGGAAGGCACGCACCGGCGCTACTTCTACGGCACGGTTTGGGCGATGACGGCGGCGCAGACGGTGCAGTTGGTGCTATGGAAGGCGCTGCCGCTGACGGGCGCGACGACATGGATCAAGCTGGGGGCCTTTGTGGGCGTGCTGGCGCTGATGGGCTGGTTTTCTTATTGCGGATTGCTGCCGAGGACGCGGCCGATTCTGCCCGGAGAGGTGATGGTTTCGGACTGAGGCGCGAGGCACGAATCCCAGGTCTCAAAATCGCGAGCTATTGATCCGGCAAGGAAATAGTGACATCGCTTTCCCACCCTTTTCGCAAAGAACGCGAAAAGGATGGGGCACCCTGACAGTATCTAGTTGCCGGATCAATAGGGCACCCCGCGGGAAAATCGCATAAGCAACGGCACGACTCATTACGCCGCCAGGAAAGCTCATGCCCTTCATGCTATCTCCGCCCAGCTTTACAGCAGGGGTTCATTTGGGGATGCCGCGGCAGGGCGCCGGTGGGGGAGAAAGTCAGCGCTATCTTCCGAAGAAGCTCAGGATGCTCTTCTTGGCAGGGTGTTCCTCTTCGGACAAGCCGCAGGCTTTACGGGCCATTTTCCGGATCTCATCGGAGATGGGGGAGTCTTCCTGCATCAGAACGGTAGAGGTGTTTCGGGTGCGCCGGGCAGATACGGAATCATTGGGAATTTTCCATTGGGGCGCCCTGGTAAGCGCCTTGTGAACATGCTCTTCATCGAAGAGCATGTTTTGAGGCACATAGCGGTTGACGACGATCTGGAGCTTGCGGCCCCGAGTGGCGAAGAACTGCGAAATCAAGCGATTTGCGTTGCGCAGTTCGGAGACGCCGATCTGGGTGACCAGATAGATGGTGCCCATCACGTCAAAGAGAGCTGAATTCATCAAGTCAATTCTGGAACCGGCATCGATGACCACATAATCGAAGCTCTGGCGGGCTACGGCCAGCAGCTTTTCCATGAGCTCCGGGGTGACAGCGGTCACGGGGAATTCTGCCGGAGCCGAAAGCACGTAGACGCCTGAGCTATGCCTGTTCAGAAGCGTAGAAAGAAGACTTGTATCCAGGCGGTCGATGTCGCGGAAAGCGTTCTCTGTCGAGTACTCGGCTGCGATTCCGAGGTGGATGGCCACGTCCCCGAGGGGAAGGCCGAGGTCGATCAGCAGGACTCTCTCGTGAGACTCCCTGGCCAGAGATACCCCGAAATTGGAGGCGAGGGTGGTGACGCCACAGCCGCCCTTGGTGCCCATAAAGACGAAAAAACTACCCATCGCGCTTTTGGGGCGAACGCCGGGGCGGCGGATAGATGCGCGTTCCAGAGCCCTGGCCAATTCATTGCAGGATAGGGGCAGAGCCAGGAATTCTCGGGCTCCCGCGCGCATGGACTCCACCACCAGATCATGATCGGTCTGCGCTGAAAAGACCATCACGGTTCGTGAGGTGTCATCGGAGATACTTTCCACGATTTCGAGGGCGAGTTTGGGGTCGGCGTCTAGGTCAACCATGACGACGTCATGATCCTGGTCCAGCATCCGGGGCAGATCGGCGAGGGTGGCAGGATAGGAAACAAACGCGTGAGTCCGCACGTTCGGACATCCTTCAAGAGCAAGCAGGATCGAGTTGCGGCGTGACTCATCGGGGCCGATCAGTGCAACGGACAAAATTCCAGTGTCATGGGCCTCAGTCGACTCGGGAAGAAATGGCGTAGTCAAATTGATCCCCCAATTAAGTACAACGACAACCTAGCCAGCGTGAAACAGCCAAATGGTCAGAACTCTCCGAACAAGCATAATTCATATACAACTGTTGGATGCAGTTTTGGCATATCGGGACGCTGGTTTTTTCCTGTCCTCTTGAGCAACGAGCGACGCGCAGCAGGGCGAAGATGGGGGCACAACGACTCTTTCCTGTTCACGCGGCAGGAAGAGAAGCAGGAGGCTCGGGGCCGGGAATCAGCGGGTCGAGCAGACGGGCCTATCTTGCCGCGGCTTTTGCAGTTTTACGCGAGGGTTCCAGGAGAGACCATTCATCCTCTTCCCGCGGCGAATCCGGAAGAGACCATACGTTGGCTTTATGCGATGGCTCTGGAAGAGGCTGCTTGCCTTTCCGTTTTCGAAAGAGGAAAAAGCCTTTTTTCTTTTCTGGAGTGGCGGGCAGGCCGCAGGCGGTTCTGGCCATCTGGCGGATCGCTCTTGAGATGGGCGAATCCTGCAACACGACCGGCCTGGCCGTGTTCTGGGTGCGCCGGGCAGTGGCGTAATCGTCGGGAATCTTCCATAGAGCAGGCCTGGTGAGAGCCTTGGCAATCTGTTTTTCATCGAAGAGCAGAGCATGGGGCGTGTACCGATTGAGGACGATCTGGAGCTCGCGGCCGCGCCCGGAGAAGAACTGGCTGATCAGGCGGTTGGAGTTGCGGAGTTCGGAAACGCCGACCTGAGTGATCAGGTAGAGGATGGCGGATTCCTCAAAGATAGCGGTCTCTCTCAAGTCGATTCTGGAGCCGGCATCGACGACCACATAATCGAAGTTCTGGCGCGCGACGGCGAGCAGTTTGTCAATGGCCTCAGGGGAGGCCTGGATGGATGAGAATTCGCCCGGAGCCGCGAGAACGGATAACCCGGAGCTATGCCTGGCGAGCAAGGACCGGAAGAAATTCGCATCCAGTCGACTGGGGTCCTGAAAGGCATTGGCCGTGGAGTACTCGGCGACCATTCCGAGGTTGATCGCAACATCTCCGAGGGGGAATCCGAAGTCGATCAAAAGGGTTCGCAGGCCAGACTCCTGGGCGAGTGCGACGGCGAAATTGGAAGCGATGGTCGTGACTCCGCAGCCGCCTTTGGCGCCGAGAAAGACGCACAGCTTTCTGGAGGTCCGTCTGGCGGGGGCATTGGAGGAATGACGGATCGAGACGCGGGCCAGGGCACCGATGATGTCGGCGCGCAGGAGGGGCAGGGTGAGGAATTCGCGCACGCCGGCGCGCATGAAGCGAATCGCCATTTCCAGATTGGTCTGCGCGGAATAGACCATCACGGTGGCGGATTGGCTGGCGCAGAGGCACTCCACAACATCGAAGGCGTACTCCGGGTCACTGTCGATGCCGATGAGGATGGCGTCGAAATGCTCTTCCAGCATATGGGGCAGATCGTCGAGGTCGGCAGGGAAGGAAGAAAACTCGCGGATCGTGGTGCCGTGAAATCCAGCCAGAGCGGCGGCAACTTCCCTGCGGCTCTGATCATCCGGGTCCATGAGCGCCGCAGATATGGCGACGGAGCCAGAAGGGTCGGAGATGTGAACAGGGGACGGCATTGTGTACGCTGCTTCCATTTACCTGTTTTGCCGCCAGGTTCCACGCGAGTCCCGTGGAATGCCGGCGGCTTTTCTTAAAGACCCGCGACTGTCGCGAACGCGCGTTCAATGGTGGGGGATCTTCGATCACCACCTTTGCGCGGCTCAGGCGTCTCCGGCTACTGAGACAAAGCGAAGCTGATCGACACCTCCACAGTGAAGGAACCGGGGCCGGGCTCGAATTTCCATTTGCGCACGGCATCTTCGGCGGCGGTCGAAAGCATGCGGTTTCCGCTGAGCGTTTTCACATCGGTTACCTTGCCCGCCGCATCCACGGTGACCTCGAGCTTGACCACGCCTTCAATTTTCATGCGCCTGGCAATCTCAGGATAAGTGGCCGCGAAGCGCGATAGGACGGCGCGCTGGTCGGTCGCCCTGGCGGGAATGGCCGAGGCAACCATCAGCGCCAGTACCACTGCCAGAATCAGGCGCATTCCTGTTCGCAGCAAAGTATTGGATAGCGGATCAAAGCGGATGTTGTTCATTGAACATCTCCAATATTTCAATCTGTTCGCTAGGGTTATCGGCTCCAAAGGGAGGCTACATTAATCCATTTTTAGGGTTAAATTACTGATGGAAGTGGGGGCGCAGCGAAGAGGCGGCTTTGAATAGGTGGCTTCAACTGATTATTTTTCAATAGGTTGAGGCTTCGATCTGAGCGAGAAGAGTTGGTCGCGAGAGCAGACAGGTTTTCAGGAGAGATTGAAGGGAGTATGGCCAGAATGTCCGGCTCACCGTCCGTGGTCGAGAACAAATGGCAAGGCCGCCTTCATCGGGAGCGCGAAGAGCGGCGCCAGGTGGCGAGCCGTTATCGCAAACGCGGCAGGGAATAATGAATGTTCCCGGGCTGTTAAGGCCTGGAATCCAGCCAAGGCGCCAGCTACCTTCTGGCGACGAGCTCATCTGGAGCTGGAAAGACACTGGTCCAGCGGTTTACGACCGCCGCTTTGTTCAGCTTCCGCAGCCGCTGTTACCGGCCGATAGCGAAGGTGAGCTCCACTTCCACTGTGCTAGTGCCAGAGCCGGACTCGTATTTCCATTTGTGCACGGCATCTTCGGCGGCCATGGAAAGCAAGCTGTTTCCGCTGACCTTTTTCACGTCGGTTACCTTGCCCTCCGCGTCTACAGTAGCCTCGAGTTTGACTACGCCTTCAATTTTCATGCGCTTGGCAAGCTCGGGATAGATGGGCTCGACCCGCGATTTGACTGGGCGCACAGCGGCCCAGGCGGGGATGGTCATCACCACCGCTAGCGCCAACACGGCCGCCCGCATCAACTGCACTCCCCCACGCCGCATGCGGCTGGGATGAAACCTGAAGATATTTTTGTTCATTGCAACCCCTCGAGATTCAAACTGCTTGACGGTGTTATCGGCACCGAGGGGAGTTTTTTTCAACCTATCTTCATAATTTGAGCATCGCGGAAAGGGCGGCACGGGGGGCTGACGTGCCGGTCTGGCGACGGCAAAGGCAGGGTCAGCCGGCCAGAGCGACGGCGGCGAAGGTCAGATCCTGGGCGGCGGAGTGGTGCTCGTCGCGCCAGAGTTCGAAGAGGCGTCCGTAGCTGAGGGTGCTGTACTGGGCAGGATCGACACCCAGGCGAGCGGCGGCGCGGTCGATCCACTCGCCGGAGCCTTCCAACTCGGCATAGTTGCCGATGGGGGTCTCGTCCACCACGCAGTGGCCCTCGCCGTCGGTCCACTCGGCGCGCCATTTTTCGTAGCGGAAGGAGGCGACCAGGCCGAGGGAGAGGAAAATCTGCTCGAGCACAGCGCCGTCGGCGACCTCGGTTTCGGTTTCGATGCGATGCTTGTGGGTGTCTTCTCCGGGGCCGATGTTGGGCAGGCGCTTGTGGGTGACGATCCAGCGGCCGGCATAGCCGCGAATGCGCAGAATCTCAGTGCGGGCGCGCATCTGGCGGTCCTGGGTGTCGTAGAGGACGTTGCTCTCGAAGGAGCGGGGAGTCTGGAGGGTGAAGCCAGCGACTTCAAGGCGCCGGGTGAGGGCGGGCAGGTCGTCCACGCGGAATTTTATTTCGGTTTCGATGGGCATCGTAAAGAGCGAGTATACGGCAGGGGACGAAGGCGGGTCGAAGTATGACAATAAAGGAGTGAAGACACTGCGATTGGTTGTGGACCCCAAGCATCTGGATACTGCCGAAGCCGGGCGGGCGCTGGAGCAGGCGGCGGAGATTCTGCGCCGCGGAGGACTGGTGGCGCTGCCCACCGAGACGGTCTATGGGCTGGGGGCGAATGCGCTGAATGCGGAAGCGGTGGGGCGGATCTTCGAGGCCAAACAGAGGCCGAAGTGGGATCCGGTGATTGTGCACGTGGCCGGGCCGAATGGCGCGGAGGAGATGATGAAGGGCCTGGTGAGGGACGTTCCCGAGGCGGCGCGCAAGCTGATGAAGGCCTTCTGGCCGGGACCGCTGACTCTGCTGCTGCCGCGGACGGATGCCGTGCCGGACGTGGTGACGGCGGGGCGGCCGCTGATGGGAGTGCGGATGCCGTCGCATCCGGTGGCGATGGAGCTGATCCGGCGGGCAGGGGTTCCGGTGGCCGCGCCGAGCGCCAACAGCTTTGGGCACACGAGCCCAACAACAGCTGCGCATGTGCTTCAGGACCTGGACGGGCGGATCGACGCGGTGGTGGATGCGGGGCCGACGGAGCACGGAGTGGAATCGACGGTGCTGGACCCCTGCCAAAGCCCGATGATGATTTACCGGCCGGGAGCGGTGACGAGGGCTCAGATTCAAGAGATCGCCGGAGAGGTGGAGATTTTCCATGAGAGCGCGGCGCTGGCTGCCAAGCCACGGGAGGCGATGCCCTCGCCCGGGGTGGGGCTGCGGCATTATGCGCCCAGGGCGCGGCTGCTTCTGATCGAGGGCGAACTGGCGGAGATGAAAGCGCGGCTCGTGGAAGCGGCTGAGGGCCTGACAGGCGAGCGGGTGGGTGTGATGTTGCCGGCCGAGTTGACTGCGCCGGAGGGGAGCGCGGCGGTCTTTGCATGGGGACGGTGGGCAGCTCCGAAAGAGATGGCGCGGAAGCTGTACGCCGGGCTGCGGGCACTGGACGGCGAGGAGTGCACTGTGATTCTGTGCCCGCTGCCGCCGGTCGCGGGAATTGGCGCGGCAATCCGGGACCGGCTGCTGAGAGCCGGGAAGACAGGGACTAGGGACTAGGGACTATTCCCTTACTATCCGACATCGCCCTGCTTGTACATGTACTTGATGGCGGATTTGTAGACCAGGGTCTTGCTGTTGCCGCGGACCTTGAGGGCATTCTGGTCGTACCACTCGATGCAGCCTTCGACCACTTCCCCTCCTTCGAGGACGAGGACCATGGGGGTTTGCGCCTGAATCTGCTTTTGCAGATAAAAGAGCTCGGCGTGCCGCTGGGGAGGTTCCGTCGGCTGTACGTAGGAGGACAAATGGAAGGGAGCGACGGCGGCTAGCTGGTAGCCGGCGCGCGCCTGGACGCGGTCGCGGGGAACGTTGCCTTGTTTGCCGGTGCTGGGCAGAGCCGGTTTGATGCGCATAAAAGTGAAACCCTTCAAGGGAAAGTAACCGGTGCGAAGTTTGCAGGCACAAGGCGCAAAAGAAGAAACGCAAAGCACTTCTGAGCCGTTCATGTACCCTACCGCAGCCCGAAACCTCTGCGGGGAGGATCTTGATCAATCCGGCCGCAGACCTGACCAAACAGATACTGCCCCGGTGGGCATGGCATCCACAACACAAGTTTTCCGGCCGATGGCTGGATTGATTGTACCGAAGAGATGCCCGGCGGGGGGCCCGGGTTGCTTTTTTCTGACAAAGGAACGAAATGGAAGAGGGCTGGTTGGCGCTGACTATTCGCGGCCGAGGCTGAAGGCCATGGCGTCGAGGGAAAGGGAGCGGAGGAGATTGCGGCGCATGCCCTGCTCGACTTTGTCGAGAGCGCGGGCGGCGCCGTCGATCCAATCGACGTTGAGGCCCTGGGAGAGGCGGGTCAGCTCGGCCTCAATGTCCAGATTGCGGATGAGCTGTGGGGAACCAGCGACGATGAGGAGCAGGTCCTCGACGAGGCTGCCGAGGGCGCGGAGGAGGTAGGTGGTTTTCTCCTGGCCGTCGGCGCCGGCGCGATAAGTCTCGGTGGCGTGGAAGAGCTGCGAATAGTCAGGCTCCCGCAGGGCGGTACGCATGAGGATGAGAGCGTCCTGACGGCTGGCGAGATAGACGCCGAGGTCGAGCGAGAGGGCGCGGCCCACGGCTCCCTCGGACAGGCGCGCGGTCAGGGCGCGGTCCCGCGGATTGAGTTCGGGGCGGCGCTGGGCGAGCAAGGCTTCGAGATCGGAAGAGGGAATCGCGCCTAGCCGGTAAACCACGGCGCGGGAGCGGATGGTGGGAAGAAGCTCCTGCGGATTTTCGGTGAGCAGGATCAGAGAGGTGTGCGTGGGCGGCTCTTCGAGGAGCTTTAGTAGGGAATTAGCCGCTTCTTTCATAAAAGCCGAAGTGGTGAAGATGGTGAAGGAGCGGCGCGCCTCGACCGGGGGGCGGTAATAGGCCACGTGGATGGCCTGGCGAACCTGACCGAGCTTGATGAGCAACTGCGGCGGGTCGGGGGGGACGATGAGTACGTCCGGGTGTGTCTGGATGAGGATGCGGGTCTCGCGCTTGTCGGTGTCGCGCATCTGCTCACGGGCTTCGACCGCCTCGGCGACGCGCTCTTCGAGATTGGCCGAGGCCTGGATGCGGGTGCAGTTCGAGCAAACGCCGCAGAAGTCGGGCAGGGAACCGGATTCGGTTGGGGTTTCGGTGGGATGGAGGCAGTTGACGGCCTGGGCGAGCATCAGCGCCAGGGTGTACTTGCCCGCGCCGCGCGGCCCGGCCAGGACGAGCGACTGGGGAAAGCGCCCCGCCTTGATGCTCTCGCGGAGGTGCGTGACGGTGACCGGGTTGCCGAGAAAATCCTGAAAGCCCACGAGTTGAGTTTAGTGCATGGGGGGGAAGCTGAGATTTGCGGTTTCCCATCCTTTCACAAAAATACAAGAAGCAGGTCCTTTGACTCGCTGCGCTCACTCAAGATGTATTGGGCACAGGGCTTCCTTACACCATCCGTGAAAATGCTATAGCCGCAAAAACGAGAGCGCGACGAGGGCAGGGCACCCAAGCGAAGAATTATTTGTCAATGACACTTGACATTGTGCGGGCGTCTATGTAAAGTCTAGTTGCCTACATGTAAAGGAAACCAATCATGATCTGTTCAACCAACAATCCGGCACAACGCCGATTCTTCTATCGCTTCGCAGTGGCCATGCTGCTCTATATGCTGCTGCTCGTCCCGGCGGTCTGGGTATTTGTCCGTTTCCGGCCCACCGGAGTATTAGCCTACGCGCTCGCCGTTCTTCCTGCACTCGCGATCATCGGGATGCTGGTGGTCATCGGCCTATACCTGTCCGAGGAGAAGGACGAGTTCATCCGAAACATGCAGATTCAGTCCCTGCTCGGGGGCATGGGCGGAACCCTCTCCCTAGTCAGTGTATGGGGGCTGCTGGAGAACTTTACCCATGTCCGGCGCCTGGATCTCTTTCTGGTTTACCCGATCTTCTGGGGCTTTGTGGGCATTTCAACCGTGATAGTTTGGCTGAGGTACAAATGAAGAACCGGCTGCGTGTGCTGCGCGCGGAACGGGAGTGGTCGCAGGCGGATCTGGCGGAGCGGCTGGAGGTTTCGCGCCAGTCGGTGAACGCCATCGAGACGGGCAAGTATGATCCCAGCCTTCCGCTGGCCTTCAAACTGGCGCGGGTGTTTGAAACCACGATCGAGGCGATCTTCAGCGATGAGAACTGAGGAGTGGAATCCCAGGTCCCAAAAGCGGGACCTGGGGCACCCGGCATCGTACTTTCCCACCCTAGCGACAAAAACAAAGGCGTCGCGAGGGTGGGGCACCCGCGGGTCGAGGTTCGTGGTTTCTCACCCATTTCACAAAGAACGTGAAATGGACAGGGCACGGAGCGTGGTGTGGAATATTCAAACGGTGTTTTACGCGGCGAACCTATACTGGGCCCATGCGTTCTCTTTCTGTGTCGTCCCGTCTGATTCGATTTGGCCTGGCCGCGGCCGGGCTGGTTTGCGTGCTGGCTCAGCCGCCCGCAGCTTGCGCCTGGGGTAACAAGGGCCATCGCATGATCAACCGTGCGGCGGTCCTTGGACTTCCTGCCGATGTGCCGGCCTTTCTGCGCTCGCCGGAGGCACTGAACGAGATTGAGTATCTGGGCCCGGAGCCTGACCGGTGGCGCTCGCCCACCGAGCCGGAGCTGGAGGCCGCGCAGGCTCCCGAGCACTTCATCAACCTGGAGATGGCCGACGCGCTGGGCCCGCTGCCGCATCGCCGACTGGATTTTGAGGCCAAGGTCTTCGCCGCAGGGCTGAGGCCGGAAAAGATAGGCCTGCAGCCCTGGGAGGCGACAGAGGTCTGGGAGCGGCTGAAGGCGGCGCTGCGCGAGTACCGCAAGCTGGCGGCTGCCGGGCAGGATACGCACGGCGTGGAAGCGGCGGCGATTTTTTATGCAGGCTGGCTGGGCCACTACGAGGGCGACGGCTCGCAGCCGCTGCACACCAGCATTCAATACAACGGCTGGGTGGGAGCGAATCCCCACGGCTACACCACAGGCCACCGAATTCATTGGCAGTTCGAGGGGCCGTTTGTGGATGCGAATCTGAATGCCCACGAGGTCGGGACCAAGATGTTGATGTCGCCACTCAAAGTGATTGATGGCGATATTTTTGATGCCTATGTTGCTTATCTACGGCGCTCGAAGACATACGTGGAAAGGGTTTATCAACTCGAGAAGGCGGGAGGGTTTGTTGGCAAGGGAACGGCCGAGTCGCGGGAGTTTACCGCCGAAAGGCTGGGGGCCGGAGCCAGCATGTTGCGCGACATGATCTACACGGCATGGGTGGAGAGCGCGAAGGCCGCGCCGGAGGCTTACGCGGCCGAATAGGGCCGGCTTCATCCCTGTGTCACAGGAACGAATGCGCGCAATGTTGAGGATTTTGGTTTCCCACCCTTGCGCTAGGAAAAACGCGCAAGGATGGGGCACCCAGCCACCTGCGGTGGGGCCAATCGCTCGCTATTCGCTCGCAAAGGTTTCGCGCTCTCCCACCCATGACACGATGAAACTGTGTCATGGATAGGGCATCCAGCCACCTGCGGTGGGGCC